>JAABUZ0100000744.1_pt1 | contig 73519 bp, 69 predicted proteins | sample 5562091 | NCBI WGS metagenome assembly JAABUZ01 (sample SAMN12813069, study PRJNA571459) | rock metagenome | isolation source: Antarctica rocks | place: Antarctica: Victoria Land, Linnaeus Terrace sud | collected 2015-12-21
GTTCATCTGCGGCGGAGCATTTGAAGGGCTCGACAAAATTGTCAGCGACCGGGTTGGCGGACGCAGCACCATTGGCTTCAAGTCTGATATTTCGGCACAGGAACGTCGCGCGCTCCAAAACGACCTACTCAGCAAGCTGAACCCGGATGACCTGCTGAAGTATGGCCTGATTCCAGAGTTTGTTGGTCGCCTTCCCGTCGTCGTGAGCCTCGATTCACTCGACGAGGCTTCGCTGCTGCGCATTCTGACAGAACCAAAGAACGCGGTGGTCAAGCAGTACCAGAAGGTCTTTGGACTGGACAAGGTCGAGTTGATCTTCACGGAGGACGCGCTCGAGATGACGGCCCGTGAAGCACTGCGACTGAAGACCGGCGCCCGTGGCCTGCGTACCATCATCGAGGATGCACTCCTCGAGGTGATGTTCGACATTCCCTCGCGCAGTGATATCAAGAAATGCGTGGTCAATTCCGATGTCATCCTGCATCACACCGCTCCATTGCTGATGACGCGAAACGATCGACCCATCACCGAACTCGAGGTTGACGAGTCTGCCTAGATCCGCAGGTACGAAAGCGTCATCGTTTCAGCGGTAACGCCATCGTACTGTCATTTCCGACCGCCAACACAGGTCGGCGCCGTCCCAGCAGGGCAGCCCAAGGCCTTCGGTATACTGACATGATGTTTCCAGGTGGTGCGACGCGCACCGAGTGAACCACAAGGGCACACGCTTCCATGACCGGTCGGGCAGACATCGTTGTGCGCGGGGCCCGCGAACATAACCTGAAAAATATCGATGTGATCATCCCGCGAGATCAACTCGTGGTGTTCACCGGCGTCTCCGGGTCCGGCAAATCCAGCCTCGCGTTCGACACTATTTTCGCCGAGGGCCAGCGCAGATACGTCGAGTCCCTCTCTACGTACGCGCGCCAATTCCTCGGACAGATGGATAAGCCAGACGTAGATAGCATCGACGGGCTTTCACCTGCGATTGCCATCGACCAAAAGAGCACATCGCACAATCCTCGGTCGACCGTGGGTACCGTTACCGAAGTCTATGACCACATGCGTTTGCTGTTCGCACGGATCGGCCGCCCCCATTGCCCGAGCTGCGGTCGCGCGATCAGACGGTATAGCGTCGAGCAAATCGTGGACGAGGTCGCCGTATTGCCCGAGGGAACCAGGCTGCTGATCCTCGGTCCACGCATCCGTGATCAGAAAGGCGACGCCAAAGGGGTGATTGACGAGGCGCGTCGGCAAGGGTACGTGCGTGCTCGTATCGACGGTCAACTCCTTGAACTGGCGGAAACCATCTCCCTTCCCAGGACCAGGCCACATACGATCGAGATCGTGGTGGACCGGCTCATCATCAGGTCTGGAAACGAACAGGAGGAACAACGCCCCCGGCTGGCGGACTCCCTCGAACAGGCGCTGAAGATTGGAAACGGCGTTGTCCTGGTGGCTATCCAGGGAGGCGAAGAGCGGCGCTATTCGGAACAGTTATCGTGCCCCGACTGCGGTATCGTCATCCCTGAACTGACGCCCCGCAGCTTCTCGTTTAACAGTCCACAGGGTGCCTGTGTTGCGTGCGGCGGTCTGGGGGTGCGGCTGGAGATGGACTCCGGGCTCGTTGTTCCACGACTGGCGACATCGCTCAACGCGGGAGCCATCGCGCCCTGGCACTATCTTGGGTACAAAGACAGTTATTACGGATCGCTGTTGAGCGCCGCTGCCCTCCATTTTGGCATCGATCCTGATCGCCCTCTGGAGGAAGCCGCCCCGCAACAGGTCACGTGGCTCCTGCAGGGGCGGAACAACGAACGCCTCAACGTCCGTTTCAAAGGAAAGAGCGGCCACAACCGCGACTACTCCGTGACCTTTGAGGGTGTGCTCCCGATGCTGGAGCATCTGTACCGCGAGACACCAACCGAGTCTACGCGCGCCGGTCTCGAGCAATACATGGCCTCGCTACCCTGCCTCACCTGTCACGGTTCTCGGCTGAAGCCGGAGGTGCTGGCGGTCACCGTAGGCGGACGCACCATTGCGGACGTCAGCAATTTGGATGTCATCGCCGCCTTGCGCTATTTCCAGTCCCTCCTGGATCGTTCCACCGCTGACCCCCTTTCTGATCGGGAAAGCGCCATCGCACATCAGCTCGTACGAGAAATCGTCTCCCGGCTCGGCTTCCTCGAGGCGGTGGGACTGACCTATCTCACGATCAGTAGACCCGCGAGTACCCTTTCTGGAGGAGAGGCGCAGCGCATTCGTCTGGCGACGCAGATAGGATCCACGCTCACCGGCGTACTGTACATTCTCGATGAGCCGAGCATTGGCCTGCATCAGCGCGACAATCAGCGGCTCATCGAGACCCTCATCCGGCTGAGAGACATCGGCAACACGGTCCTGGTGGTCGAGCACGACGAGGAAACGATCCGTGCCGCCGACTTTATCGTGGACATTGGACCAGGGCCTGGTGACGCGGGGGGACATCTCGTGGCGAGTGGAACACGAGCGGACATCGAAGCGTGCCAGGAGTCGATTACCGGTCAGTTTTTGAGCGGCAAACGAAGCATCCCGCTGCCCGTGACGCGGAGAACCGCGCGCACGTACCTTGACATCACAGGAGCGCGGGAACACAACCTCCAGTCCATGGACGTCCGCATTCCACTCGGTTGCTTGGTTGCCGTCACCGGTGTCTCCGGCTCGGGAAAGAGTTCTCTGGTGGAAGACATTCTCCACAGGGCACTCGCCCAACAGTTGATGGGGGCGCACCGGCGTGCTGGCACGTACGATCGCATTGATGGTGTCGAGCACCTGGATAAAGTCATCGCCATTGACCAGTCTCCGATCGGGCGGACACCCCGGTCGAATCCCGCCACCTATTCTGGCGCCTTCGGGCCGATTCGCGAACTGTTTGCCGCCGTTCCCGAGGCGCGGCTGCGTGGCTACAGTGCCGGGCGTTTTTCGTTCAACGTCAAAGGCGGCCGCTGCGAGCACTGTAAGGGCGAAGGCATTATCAAGATAGAGATGCAGTTCCTCCCCGACGTCTACGTGCCGTGCGAGGTGTGTCACGGGAACCGATATAATCGGGAGGCGCTGGAGATTCGGATGAAGGGCAAGACGATCTCCGACGTCCTGAACATGACCGTGCTCGAAGCATTAGCATTCTTTACCAACGTGCCCCCAATTCATCACCGCTTGAGCACCCTCGCCTCCATCGGCCTCGGCTATATTCAGCTTGGGCAACCCGCGACGACACTTTCTGGCGGCGAAGCACAGCGTGTGAAGCTGGCCGCTGAACTCGCCAAACGATCAACAGGACGCACCATGTATCTCCTCGACGAGCCCACGACGGGCCTGCACATGGCCGACGTGGAGCAACTCATCGGGGTGCTGCAACGCCTGGTCGATACGGGGAACACCGTGCTCGTCGTTGAACACAACCTCGACGTTATAAAATGTGCTGATTGGGTCATCGATCTCGGGCCGGGTGGTGGGTCACAGGGAGGTACGCTCGTCGCCGCAGGACCGCCAGAGGTCATCGCGACCGTCGCCGCAAGCGCCACCGGCCACTATCTGTCATTGATGCACCATCGGGGGGAGAAACCCACGGTTGACGCCGAAGTCGCATCCTGAGTATACTGAAAGAACGCCTGTCAACCTGGAGGGATGGTTTTTACCACCATGCGGTTCAATGTCGCTCAGTTGCTCAAGGAGCCAGTCGGAGAGCACCGTAGCTACGCCTTTGACGAAGCCCTGGAGATGGACGATGACATCCGTTTGACGAAGGCCGTGCGCGGTTCCGTAAAGTTGACCCGGTTGAACCAGGGACTCCTGGCCGATGCGCACGCCACGACCGCAGTAGAACTGGAATGTAGCCGCTGCCTGGACGTGTTCGAGGCGCCGATTGCAGTGACATTTGAAGAGTGTTTCGTCCCAACCGTTGACATCCACACGGGATTGCCATATCGGGCTCATGAACTTGATCCCGTCGATGTTTTTCACATCGACGACCACCATATGGTTGATCTCTCAGAGCCTATGCGGCAACACATTGTCCTGGCCATTCCCATGATGCCCCTCCACGCGCCGGACTGTCCCGGACTGTGTCCTGTCTGTGGTATAAACCTTACGTTCCACCCCGGACATGCGCACACGGAGGTTGTGGTGGACGAACGATTGCAAGCGCTCCGAACGCTGATTGACCAGTCGAGTAGCACGCCATAGCGCAAAAACATGACGGGCAGACGGCAAGAATGCGGACTGCTCCCAGCGGCCATGTGTGTGCCGCGTGTGTCGCCCGGTGCATTAGACATGAGAGGAAGTTACGATGACTGCCCTTCCAAAGCAACGCATATCCCGCGGACGCCAGGGCCGCAGACGAGCCCATATGCGCATCACAGCACCTGCTCTCCACGAGTGTCCTCAGTGCCACAAACCGAAGGAGCTACATCACGTCTGCCCGGCGTGCGGTTTCTACCGGGGCCGGAAGGTCATTATGACACGGGAAGAGAAGCAGAACCAGGCGAGCGCATAGCCGTCTTCGAGAGCTCCATCGGTGCGATAGTGGCGGTGTTCGTGCGTGTTTGAAACCGTGTTGGTCGCCAATCGGGGCGAAATTGCCGTCCGGGTGATCCGGTCGTGTAAGGAACTGGGCATCCGGACGGTCTGTGTCTATTCCACTGCCGATCGTGAGAGCATGGCTGTTCGACTCGCTGATGAAGCTGTCTGCATTGGTCCACCCCCACCGGCCAAAAGTTACCTTTCCATCCCAAACATTATTAGCGCGGCGTTGCAAACGGGCGCTGACGCGATCCACCCCGGCTCAGGTTTCCTTGCGGAGAATGCGGACTTCGCCGAAGTGTGTCGCAATTACGGACTCGTTTTCATTGGGCCGAATCCCGAAGCGTTGCGCGTCGCGGGCGATAAGACAGCTGCGCGGCGGACCATGCAACGCGCGGGCCTTCGGGTCCTACCCGGCAGCGAAATCCCCGTGCGGACGCTTGGTCAAGCTCGACACGAAGCACGGCGCATTGGCTACCCACTGATGCTGAAGGCTGCGGAAGGCGGAGGTGGACGCGGTATGCGCATTATCGAGCACGACAGCGACCTTGAGCGCATGTTCGGGCCAGCGCAGGCCGAAGCTGCCGCCGCGTTCGCCAGCGACCGACTCCTACTGGAACAGTACCTCCGTGGCGCTCGCCATATCGAAGTGCAGGTGCTCGCCGATGCTCACGGCGGCGCCATTCACCTCGGAGAACGCAACTGCTCGTTGCAACGGCGGTATCAAAAACTGCTCGAAGAAGCGCCGAGTTCCCATCTCAGTGAAGAGGTCCGAGCGCGCATCTGCTCGTCAGCGGTAGCGGGCGCGCTTTCCATGCAGTATCAAAGCGCGGGCACCTTTGAGTTCTTGCTCGATGGCAACGACCAGGAATACTTCCTCGAAGTGAATGGTCGCCTGCAAGTGGAGCATCCGATTACAGAAATGATCACCGGAGTTGATCTCGTGCGCGAGCAGCTTTCGATCGCGGCGGGCGGACGGCTCCCCGTGCAGCAAAGCGATATCCAGTTCCACGGTCACGCCATTGAGTGCCGAATCAACGCGGAGGACCCCGACCGCGCCTTTGCACCAGACGCCGGGGTCGTCACGAGGTTCAACGCACCGGGTGGATTTGGCATCCGCGTGGACTCCCATCTGTACTCAGGCTGTACCGTTTCCCCATATTACGACTCGTTGCTCGCCAAGATCATTGCCTACGGCGCGGACCGCGAGGAGAGTACCCACCGTATGCTGCGCGCACTCGACGAGTGCTGGATAGAAGGCATCAAGACAAACATTCCGCTGCATCGAAGGGTGCTCCGAAGTCAGGCATTTCACGATGGAAGCGTTGGAACCGAGTATCTCCAGACAGAGCTAGCACAGACAAGCGCGTGATCATGCCACCGCGAAAGCAGAAGAACCAGCGGAGTCGCCGTCGTGAACACGGTCATGTCCACATCAACCACGTTGCCCGGATCATCGCGATGCAGGCGCTCTTCGAAAGTGACCTTAACGGAACCGACCCCGTGCTTGCCTTAGAACAATTCCTCGAAGCCAGTTCATTGCACGGGGCGACAGAGACCGACCTCGACATCCCTTCGCTCGATCCACTGATCCGCCACGGAGCGGATCGGGCCGCCGCCGCGGCCTTTGCCCGTCATCTGGTAGCGGGCGTTAGCACGCATCAGCCGACAATAGACCAACAATTGCGTGAAACTGCTCCCGCTTGGCCCCTGGAACAGATGGCTGGCGTCGACAAAGCAGTCTTGCGGCTTGCGATGTTCGAGTTAATCGTGGATAATAAGACACCACTTCGAGCCGTGATCAACGAGGCGGTTGAACTAGCGAAAGCCTATGGGGGCGAACACTCCAGTCGGTTTGTTAATGGGGTGTTAGGATCGATTGCATCTCAGGTGCAGGCACGAGCCGCACAGTAGCACGATGCATAAGAGGAGGCGTACCGGGTGTCTGTATCTACCTTTGACCGCTTGAAGAAGATCGTCGTCGATCAACTCGGCGCGAACGAGGCCGATGTCGTGCCGACGGCGTCCTTCGTCGAGGACCTCAACGCAGATTCGCTCGATCTGGTAGAATTAATTATGTCCCTTGAAGAGGAGTTCGGAATGGAGATTCCGGACGACGATGCTGAGAAAATCACGACGGTCGGAGAGGCTGTCGAGTATATCGACGAGCACGTCAGCTAACACAACGACGCAGCTCGCGTCGCTCAACGACGACGCTTTGTCCTACCTCCGGGAGCACCCTTGCACAGTGTGAAGAGGTTCGCAAGCGCGAATGGCACCAGGCCAGGGGTGATACCAACCGCTTTCCCCGCAGATTCGGAGAACAAATATGAGTGACGAGCACCATGTAGCCGCGTCCGTCACGTCAGATGACGCGGGGTCGGCTCGCCCGGATATCGTGAACGGGTTTGTTTCCGCGCAGGACCCATCGACCGCTTTAGCGGAGACGGATGGCCGCGCACATGGCGGGGCACGTCCCACGCCCCTGGTACAAGGAAATCACCTCGGAGCATCCACCGCTACAAGTTCCGCAGACCGTGTAGCACCGCCTGTCTCCCTCCAGCGGAGACGGCGCCCAGCTAGCTTAGCACAGGTGGAGCACCGTACCGCGTCTCCGGCTGACGCGGTGAACAATGTCTGGTCGGCGTCGGCAGGGACGGAGCTTCACGCGCCTGATAACAGCCGTACCGCACCTGCGGACACTTCGCCGCCGACCGTCGGTATGTCAGCCCTCGATGACCGCACAGCTGTTCATAGCGATGATGTGGCGTTACCGACCGACAGCCCCGACAATTCAACCGATGGTGTTAGCGCGACGGTGGCGAACGCGGAGCCATTGCCTCCTATCGACGTTACCGCAATCTCCGCGTGTCAAGAAGACGCTACGCACGAATCGCCCGCTGTCGCCCCTCAGACCACGGACGCCATGCCCACCACATCGACCAATAATTACGTATCAGAGCAGACCAGCACGGTGGACGCAGCTATTGCATCCGGGGCTCCCCATGCGTCGTGCCGTAATTCCACGCCAGCAGACGCAAGCTGGGACTATGTGCCCTACATCCCATACCGAGCGACGGAAGGTACCGTGACCATCGCCCAGCTTGCCGCGCGCATGGCACCCCAGACCTCGGCGGTACCCGACGGCGGTAGCAATGGATCGGCAACCGCTGGCATTAGCGTGTTTGAAGCCCAGCGCGTCAGTCCTGCCGAACCTGGTACCCCTGAAGGGGGTGCGGCGTTGGCACCTGCCACACAGGTTGATCAGCCAGTCGTTCTCGATGTGCCATACACAGCTCCAGGTGGGTACCAGGAGGCCTCCACGGCCGTGTCGCTGCCCGACGCTGCCGACGCGGATATCGTCCCGTACTCTGCCGTCGCACCGCCCGCTGTGCCACCCACAAACACGGATATCTCAGCGTCCGCGCCACCACCTCCACCCGCAGGGAGCGAGGAGGAAGAAGGTGGCACGATGACGATCATCGAGCACCTTGAAGAGCTGCGGGTCAGGCTCATGTGGTGTCTCGGTGCTATCGGTCTCGGCGCGTTTGCTGGCTGGTTCCTGGTGCCAGGAGCAATCGAGGCGATGCAGGCTCCCCTGATAGCCCACGGCGTCCCCATGGTTATGCTGACTGCTTTCGGTCCGTTTGTCTTGAACATCAAACTGGCGTTTATCTTCGGTACCGTGCTGGCATCGCCCATTCTGCTGTACCAAATCTGGGGGTTCATCGCTCCCGGTCTGACGCGTAATGAAAAGACCTACGCGCGTCCCTTTGTTTTGCTTGGAAGTTTGCTCTTTGTCGCAGGCGCCGCCACCGGCTTTTATATTTTTCCGCTCGGCATTGCCTTTGCCCTGACGTTTTTCCCCGCGCTGCACGTCACGGCGCTCATCGAGGCGGACAAATACGTCAGTTTTATCGGCTGGATCATGCTCGTCTTTGGTGTCACGTACGAGTTGCCCGTCTTCCTCGTCTTTTTGTCCCTCATCGGTGTCATCACGTCGCAGGGATTGGCACAACGACGAAAGGCGGCATTTGTCATTATTTTCATCGTAGCGACGGTGATCACGCCGGGCGCCGATTTCATTTCGCCGATCATCATGGGCATCATTCTTTGCACGCTGTACGAGTCGAGCATCTGGTTGGCGCGTGCCGTGGGACGCTAGGTGTCCAGCTCCGACGCTTCCTCAAACGTATAACCTGTGACGGGCGACCAGGCCCGTGGGTCTTCGTCCGCCAGTGGCGCAAGCACGTCCGTCAGATCCGCGGGCAACGCGGCGGTACACACGAGTCGTCGCGCCGTGGCGGGAAGAGTCATGGCGAGGCGCGATGCATGCAAGAACTGGCGCCCGGCATCTGCCCCGAAACCGTGCCTTCCCGCTCCTCCTGGCGTACCTCCATACAGAACGTCACCAACGACAGGATGTCCAATCGCCGCGAGATGCACGCGGATCTGGTGCGTTCGGCCGGTATCCAGATGCACCCGCAGCAGCGCCGCCCGATCATACTGCCGTAATCGTTCAAAACGGGTCATCGACCGACGGCCGCCGGGGACGATCGCCATGCGCAAACGGTTGTGCGGATCACGCGCTAGTGGTTGGTCAATCGCGCCCGACGCTGGAAGCGTTCCCCGCGCCAGCGCCAGGTATTCCTTCCCGACGGTGCGAGACGCGAACTGGTGCATGAGATTGGCGAGTGCCGCTTCAGATTTCGCGAGGACGATCAGGCCCGAGGTGTCGCGGTCAAGCCGATGCACAATGCCCGGGCGTCGTGTCCCTCCCGCGGAGGGCAAGGCTCCAAAACGATGCAAGGCCGCATTGGCCACCGTCCCGCTCTCGTGGCCAGCGGATGGATGCACGACCATCCCGGGCGGCTTGTTGATGACCGCAATACTGGTGTCCTCGTAGACCACATCCAGGGCAAGATCTTGCGCTGCTGCCACGCCCGGAGCCACATCCAGAACGTCCACCGTAACATGTTGACCTAATTTCACGCGGAAGCCGGGTCGTCGCTCGACCTTGCCGTCCAGATGGACATGACTATTCACTATGAGTTCGTGGCTCTGGGATCGGGAGAGCGGTGGAAACAGCAACGGGAGCGTGCTGTCCAGGCGGGTACCCGCCGTCGTTTCGCCGATCTTGGCCTCCTGAGTCATGGCGCGGAGTGCCTGACGTTACTCCATTGCCCCGATTAGGAAGGAGCGGGTGCCTTTTTACCGTTCGGGTACTGTGCTTCCTCAATCAACATACACGGAATTTCATCTCGAATGGGATAATGCGCGTCACAATACGTGCAGATGATCCACTGTCCCTCGAGTCGAACGGGTTGCTTGTCAATCGGACACGCGAGGATGCGGACGAACTCTTCCATGGTCATGGCGCTGTTTCTCCTGTCGTGCTGGTTGTGACTCTCCCTGGAACAGCAGGTAGAGCGCGAGCATCGTGACGCCAACACAAATACAACTGTCGCCGATGTTGAACACAGGCCAGTGGGGTACCTGGATGAAATCGGTCACGTACCCCTGGCGGAGACGATCCACCAGGTTTCCGATTGCACCACCCACTTGAAGGCCCAGTGAGACCGTGAGCCACGGAATATCTCGCGGCAACTGGCGATAGAACGCGACCATCACGACAAGAACCGCAAGTGCCAGAAGTCCGAGCAGTAGGTTGCGGTTGGTGAACATCCCAAACGCGACCCCCGTGTTGTGTACGTGGGTGATGCGCAGCCAGGTACCCACCAGGCTTATGCTGTCACCTTCAAATGGCGTGAGGCGCGTGACGACGTACCATTTACTGACACGGTCTGCCACGAAAGCCACAACACCGACCACGAAGAGTGCCGCAGACGACTGCAGGTGGGACGCTCGACCCCAGATGTTTACTGCTGTTTCTCCAATTTCGTCTTGCAATTAATGCACAGTGTAGCATGGGGCAATGCCTGGAGGCGAGCAGGCGCGATGGGCTCGCCACAGTCGTCACAGGTGCCGTACGTGCCGCGCTCCATCTTTTGCAGCGCTTGGTCCACCTCGGCAAGGCGGCTCTGCACGTTCGCCACGAGCCCGATCGCGGTCTCCTGTTCCGCAAGCTCAGAAGCGTCGTCGGCCATGTGACTCGGCGCCGCCGCGTGCTCCCAGTTCCCACCGCCCGCGTGTGCGCCCGGCATGCCACCTGTCTCAGCATCGCGCAAACCGGCGACATCCTCTATCAGGCGCTTCCGTTCATCGAGCAAGCGTTCTTTTAATTCTGCCTGAACCGCGGTATCTGCTGTCATCTGTTCCTTTCACGGTACGCCCCGTGTCGTACCCGTACGTGTCCGTCTGCAGCCCATCTGCGCCCTGCACCGTGGTATGTGGGCCGGACGTTAGACCGTTGTCTCCAGTTCGGCAAGGAGGCCCTTCAACGCATCGGCCGCGCGTCCAAAGAGTTCCGCGCCGGAAAAACCGTCATTTCGTCCCGCGTGTGCCAGATGCGGTTCCAATGAAAGAAACCCACTGAAGTCCCGGGACGCAAGGTCCGCGAGTAACCGCCGGAGTTCGCCATCACCCTCACCCGCTGGCACCACACGCCCGTCGCCAAGCATGGCATCTTTGATATGAATATAGCGGATGCGGTTGTAGAGCAATGGATAGGCTTCCGTGAATGGACGCTGCCCCACCTGTACAAAGTTTGCCGGATCAAAGGTAAGCCAGAAATTTCGGCGATTCAATGTCCGGGCGAGATCGGCACAGCGGTCACCGGTGTCGCCGTATATCTCCTTTTCGTTCTCATGAAGGAGCACAATTGACGCATCAAAACGCTCGGCCGCGTCGCAGAGGGCACTCATGCGGCGAAGCACTTCGTCACGAAAGCGTGCGGGGTCACTCCGTGCAGGCATAAAAAACGAAAACACGCGAACATACTGGGTACCGAAGCGGTGCGTCAACTCCAGCGCCCGCTCAAATCGGGCGAAATGGGGAGCAAAGTCGTCGGTGATAGCAATCTTTCCAATTGGAGAACCAATCGCCGAGACACGAACCCCCCGCTTGCGTAGGGTCTCTGCGACGTCCTGGACCTCTGCATCGTTCAGGTCAAGGACATTTTTGCCCCAGACGCCGCGAAACTCCACATGGTGGATGCCATTTCGCTCCAGGGCGCCAAGTTGCTCGGAGAGATCCGGCGAGACTTCGTCAGCAAAGGCGCTCAGCGTGTACGTCAACATGGGCAGTCGCCCCTTCTACCAGGCCAGAAATCCCGTTCGCACCAACCGAGTGCGCATGGCACAAGAATGGCTCTTGCAGAAGTCGTGCCGACATCGGCCCGGTGGGCAGTATCCGGGAACGTGCACGGATGATGTTGCCGCGGAGCGTTCGGTCATACTGGACAGCAGCGGACAAGCCCATGGCGGCGAGTTGATGCCCGCTTGGCACAACTCTTGCGTTCCAGCAATCAGCAAGGTAGCTGATGACGTAGGCCAGATCTCCGAGGTGGATGAGCGACGCGACACGTGGCCCGTTCTATCCCAAGAACATGGAACTAAACGTCTTCACGCGATGCAGTAGTGTAGAAGCTGAAAGGAGCCCAGATCCATGGCTGATGAGAAGCGAGGGCCGCAGGCGGGTACTCCGCAGGCGCGACACGGCGGCCAGGCAGTGAAAGAGAAATACGGCCCAAAGTTTTACTCAGAAATTGGTAAAAAGGGTGGGCAGGCGGTAAAAGCGGAACGTGGCCCAGAATTCTATTCGGAGATTGGACGCAAGGGCGGTGAGTCAACGAAAGAGCGACACGGCCCCGAGTTTTATTCCCGCATCGGTAAGAAAGGCGGGGAAAAAGGGGGACGCAAGTAGCGCCTGAACGGTCAACGTCGCCGACGCATGCGGTAGCCTGCTTGCGTCGGCGACGCGCAGTTGGGCCTTGGATCGTTCCTGCATTTCCCTAGGATGGCGGCGCGTCTGGGACCTCTAAAGGCGTAGCCGTGCGCGTGGCAATATGCAGTTCCTTGAGTTGACGGACATCGACGGCTGCCGGAGCACCCATCATCGGGTCAAACGCGCTTTGATTCTTCGGGAAGGCGATCACCTCACGAATACTGTCCTCGTGGGCCAGGAGGGCAATGATACGATCAAGGCCCAGTGCAATTCCACCGTGTGGAGGTGCGCCGTAGTCGAACGCCTCAAGCATATGCCCGAATTGCTCCTGAATTTCATCATTCCTCAGCCCGATCGCGCGAAACACCTGCTCTAAATACTGACGCTCGTGAATGCGGACACTGCCGCCACCAACCTCGAAACCGTTCCAGACAATGTCATACTGTTTTGCCATCGCATCCTGCGCGCGCGTTTCTAGGAGCCCATAGTCTTCGTCTTTGGGTGCGGAAAAGGGATTATGCATTGCCTGATAGCGGTGTTCTTCTTCATTCCACTCAAGCAACGGGAAATCCACCACCCAGCACAACGCGATCGTGTCCGGGTCGGTCAGGCCCAGTCTTTTTCCGAGATCGTTGCGTAACCTTCCAAGCACCTTCGCCACGACGGGAGCGGCGTCCGCCACGAAGACGACAAGATCGCCGTTTTGCGCACCCATGGATCGCAGCAGCGTATCCAGTTGACCCTCCTGGAAGAATCGCGACGCAGGTGAGCGAACACCTTCAGCCGTCAGTGATGCCGTCACCAATCCCTTCGCTCCGGCCTGGCGTGCGACCGTGGTGAGTTCGTCCAGTTCACGCCGTGAATAGGTAGCGCACCCCGGAACGACCATTCCTTTGACCTGTCCGCCCGTATCCAGAGCAGTGGCAAAGACGGAAAACTGAGAGCCACGCACCCGATCCGAGACATCGATAAGCTCCATGCCAAAGCGAAGATCAGGGCGGTCGACGCCGAAGCGGTCCATGGCGTCGTGGTAGGTGAGCCGCGGGAATGGACATTTCCATAACTGCCCCGGCGCAAACGTCTCGACAATGTTCGTCATCAGCTCTTCGATGAGCGACATCACATCTTCTTCCTGGACAAAGGACATTTCCAGGTCGAGTTGGGTGAATTCCACCACGCGGTCGGACCGTGAGTCCTCGTCTCGAAAGCAACGGGCAAACTGGAAGTAGCGTTCCAGACCGGCAACCATCAGCAACTGCTTATACTGCTGGGGCGCCTGAGGGAGCGCGTAAAACGATCCGGGGTAGACTCGGCTCGGCACCAGAAAATCCCGCGCGCCCTCTGGCGTACTCTTGCCCAGAATGGGCGTCTCAATCTCCACAAATCGACGATCATCGAGCACATCCCGAATCAACTTGATGACGCGATGGCGCAACAAAAGATTCCGTTGCATGCGTCCGCGCCGCAGGTCCAGGTAGCGATATTTCAGGCGGACGCTTTCGTCCACATCGCTCTCATCACTGATGGGAAACGGTGGCGCCTTCGACGGGGAGAGCACCCGCGTGGCATGCACGCGTACTTCGATGTCTCCCGTATCGATGTGCGGGTTCCGCGTGCCCTCCGGGCGGTCACCAACCACGCCATCGACCGCCAGCACGTATTCATTTCGGACGGCACTCGCGGCCGCATGGGCTTCCGGTGCTTCGGCGGGGTTGAAAACCAGCTGCGTCACACCATCGCGGTCGCGCAGATCCAGAAAGATCAGTCCCCCATGATCACGTCGCCGGTGGACCCACCCGGCCAGCGATACGTTCTTGCCCGCATCTTTTGCCCGCAGTTCGCCACATGTCACGGTGCGCAGCATACGTTCGTCTCTCCTTGTGCGATGGTGATTCAGTGGCGACGGGATGCATACTGCTGCAGCGCCCGGGTGATCTTCTCTTCTGTCGTTCCCGCGTCCCGAACTTCTGGGAGATAGGACGCCTGGTGCGCTTCTGCTGGCGTCAGCCCGAGCGACACGAGGGCGTCAAGCACGTCATCGCCGACCGCTGGCCCTGGCGCGGCATCTTCACGCTCCCCAGCGCCCACACGGGCTTTGAGTTCGAGTACCAGCCTTTGGGCAATTCGCTTGCCAACCCCCGGCGCGCGGGCAAGGGCCGTCGCATCGTCACGGGCGATGGCCGCACGGAGCTGCCCGGGAGTAAACGTTGAAAGCAACGTCAGGGCGAGCCGAGGACCTACCCCACTGACGGTGATCAGCAGGTCAAAGAACTCCAGTTCCTGTCGTTCGACAAATCCATACAGTGCCAGGATATCCTCACGAACATAGAGCACCGTGTGTATATCCGCGTGTGCGCCCACACTGCCGAGTTGAGCAAGGCTAGTGTGCGACACGGAAACGCGAATATCAAAGCCACCAACGCGCACAATGACATGATCACTTCCCCGGTGTTGCAGGAGGCCGTGGATTCCCGCAATCACCGCAGCTGCCGGACTGCTCGCTGGATCGACGCGCGCAACGACTCTCCTCTGAGATGACAGACCGCGATAGCGAGCGCATCCGCCGCGTCGTCCGGGTGGGGTGGCGAAGGGAGCCCCAACAGGCGCTGGATCATGAGCTGCATCTGTTCCTTTGTCGCGCTCCCATACCCCACGGTTGCCAGCTTTACCTGAGGTGGCGTGTATTCATACACCGTAAGCCCCCGCTGTGAGACCGTCAGCAATACCACGCCGCGAGCCTGCCCGACGCTGAATGCCGTCTGCACATTCTTCGAAAAAAATAACTGCTCCACCGCCACCACATCTGGCCGGTAGCGATCCACCAGCATGCCCAGTTCCTGATGAATGGATAGCAGCCGTTCCGGGAGCGTAGCCGCTGCTGACGTGACGATGCACCCGTACGCGACCGCTGAAATATCTGCTCCATCTTGATCCACCACGCCATAACCGGTGGTGGCGGTACCCGGATCGACGCCTAACGCTCGCACAGGCGCCTCAGCTCGCGTACTCCTCGATCGCTTGATCGGAGAATTCGGCGTTGGTATGCACCGCCTGCACGTCATCCAGGTCTTCTAAACGCTCAATGAGGCGCATCGCACCCGCTGCCGTCTTTGCATCCAGTTCCAGTGGCGTCGACGCGACCAGGGACTGTTCATACGAAGCGATAGGAATGCCAGCTTTCTCCAGCGCCTGCCGGACGGCGTCGAGTTCAGCCGCCGCGGTGAGCACCTGTATCTGGTCGTCATCCACGACCACGTCCTCGGCGCCAGCATCGATGGCCGCCAGGCTCACCTCATCAGGATCTTTTCCGGCGACGTCGATGGTGATGATACCGCGCGCCTGAAACATCCACGACACGCATCCGGCCTCTCCCAGGCTGCCACCGCCCCGTGAGAAGGCGCTTCGTACGTCGGCCACCGTGCGATTCTTGTTATCGGTGAGCGCCTGGACAATCAGCGCGATTCCTCCCGGACCGTACCCCTCGTAGCTCATCTCCTCAAATGACGTGCCTTCATTGGCGCCGGTACCGCGCTTGATCGCGCGCTCGACGTTCTCAAGGGGCATGTTCGATTCACGCGCGTGTTGAATGGCGAGCCGCAGTCGGAAGTTACCGTTGGGGTCGGGGCCACCTTCGCGCGCCGCTACCGATATTTCACGACCGAGCTTCGTGAATAACTGACCCCGGCGCGCATCATTCACACCCTTTTGCCGTTTGATCTGTGCCCACTTCGAGTGACCGCTCACGTTCCCGTACCCCCTCCGCTGGACCACCATCGACCGACCGCCAGGCAGTAAACTCGTATTGGGAGCCAATTATACCAGCGGTCGTAGGCCACTACTCGGACTCGATCATGCGAATCGCGGCACGCATGTATCCCAGCGCGTACGCCATTCCCGCGTGCCAGGGAGCACCGCACTCGAGGCCGGGAGTGTGGTCGGGAATACATACGCCGTCGTACCCGTGTTTTTTGTAGAGCCGCAGCGTCCGAATCATATCCATGTCGCCCTCATCCACAAAGACCTCATGATAGTTGGGCACCTTTCCCTTGACGTTGCGGAAGTGGACGTAGGCAATCCTGTCCTGACCGGCATACCGATCTACCGCTTCATAGATATCCATGTCGCCGTGCATCTCCGCGATGGTTCCCTGGCAGAACTCAAGGGCGTTATAGTAACTGGGAACCGTGTCGATCACCCGCTGATACAGCTCAGGCCGGTACACAAGCCGCGCCGTCTGTCGAACGGATGCAAGTGGCGGATCATCAGGATGGAGCGCCAGCCGCACGTTCGCCTCTTCCGCGACGGGAACCAGTTCCTTCAGGAAGTATCCAAACCTGCTCCATAATTGTTCGCTGGACACCGTGCCAATGTCACCGGCAGGTGCGTTCCGGTCGTACACCATGTTCCAGATGGTCCCATTCGGGATTGGGTCGTGCGGTGGAGCCTGCTCCTCTACATACCCGACAGAAAGTGCTCCACCACGTGCCCAGGGCCCCGTGGTTCGTCCCCACACGCCTGCCATACTGAAGTTGTAGCCCATCACGGGGATGCCTGCCTTACCCATATTCCGAATGATCTGCTTGAGCCCGTCCATCTGCTCCGTCTTTTTGGGACCATCCAAAAGGATGTCGTACCAGTGGCCCGGCTCAAAATTCTCGATGGCAGCCAGTTCGAGCCCTTCGGAGTTGATGGTTGAGCGCAGATGCCGCAATTCTTCATACGACCAGATCGGCGACTGCAGCTCCTGTCCCGCGGGCACCTGCCGTTGTCCTGAGGCTGACCAGTCGGGTAAGTGCGCGACGATGTGGGTCGCGCCTACCTGCCGGGCGAAACGAAAGTTTTCTGGCGTGAGTAACCTGGGGTAGAGGCCAAGGCCAAGTTTCATCAAGCAGCATCCTTCGAGCGTGGGCGTGGAAGAGGCAAACAGCAGATGTGCCGTGCGCGGCGGATCATACCACAGCGTAAACTGGTTGCGTGCTTGCCCCCATTGGGCTATACTCGACCGGAGCACTGCGACGATGCTGTCGGCGTCGCGTGGCGTCCGGTAGCCGATACCCGGCAACCACTCCACGACCTGGCGTTCGCGTAGCAAGCAGTGTGTGTCGTATGGCGGCGCGGTCACGGTCGTGCCGCCATGAATATGAGGAGAGCGTCGTTTGGTCAGCGCCAGGTGGTCAGCGGGCAACGCCGGGAACGGCGCCTGTCGCGAGCACATCCAGCCCGACACGTGTACTCCTGTTGTTGTCGTACACCAGCGAGTACGCTGAAGGGAGCTTCTATGCAGATTCAATCCAGAGACGGGGAAGGTTTCGAGTCAGTTCTCAAGCGTTTCACCCGCGGGGTTCAGGCATCGGGCGTGCTCCGCGAGTTCCGCGTGAGCCAGCGCTTCCGTTCCAAAGCAGATCGCGCGCGCGAAAAGCGTCGCCGTGCCGCTCGCAGCCGTCGGAAGCGAGCCTAACGCACCCGATCGGGTGTTTTCGTTCGTGGCACACGTGGCTCTATCAGACTTGGCTCACGTTTCTACGGCGGTACATACTGGGATGCCGCGTCAAGGTCGTGGTCGAGGGGGATACGACGCCCTGGCCTGACAACAGGTCTCGCCGGATGGTTGGTCGGAGGATGCGGACTGCGGTCGGCCCCTACTCACTTCACTCCGGAACCCTTGCTGTCAGCAACCCGTTCCTCAGAAGCAGAGGATGTACCGACGACGGTTAACCACGGCCCGCGGGCAACCGCCGAGCATGAAAAGCACGCCATCCCCGTGGAACCACGCGGGGAGTCCGCGAAGGCGGACTTTGCCGTGGTCAGGCGCGACTTCAGTCGCTGGCCGCGTCAGGCCACTGAGGCGGAAATTATCAACCAGAAGGTGATCCCCTTGTTCACGGCAGCATCGATGTCCTGTGGGGTTACCCCCGAGGGATGAAAATTAGCGCCGACGCGTAGGGGCGGTAACGAGCGAAGTGAGCGGGGCAATACGCCCCTACAATCTACCAAACGGCGATTCCTATTTTCAGAGCAGTCGGCCGTACTTTGGTGCCGGGTGCCCCTTGGGCGAACAGTCCGCACCTTCCAATTTACCAACCGCTGGTGGGTTATTTTCAGGGCAATTGGCACCAACAGGGACTGCCGCAATGTCGGGGTGAAAGGATTTGAACCTTCGGCCTCTTGGTCCCAAACCAAGCGCTCTAGCCAAGCTGAGCTACACCCCGGAAACGACGAGCGCGGGGCCGTCGAATCTGTAGTATACGGGGACGCTATCGTGGTGGTCAAGCACGGCGATATCCCGTCGTTACCCCGACCACAGCTGCCCGCTGCTGCAGCGATGCCATGGCGCCTCGCCCCAGCAGTCCTGCGTAGGATCGTAGTTGGGTACACTGAAGGAGGGTGTTCGACGTCGTCCGTCCAGGCACGTCTGCAGTCTTCGTACGGCAACACGAGGAAGCATTGCCGCACCCGTGGCCACGCGACCACCGGGCACAACGGGAAAGGATCGATCACCTTGGCCAGCGCCCCTCCCAACAGGACAGCAGAGCAGATAGCACCGACGTATTGCGACAGCGTGCTCCAGCGATATCGGCGTCACACCCGCACCGTCATGGTTGGGAGGGTGGGTGTCGGAGGTGACCACCCGATCCGCGTGCAGTCGATGACGACCACGAGAACCCAGGATATCGAAGCGACAGTGGCGCAGGCAATACGCCTGGTCGAGGTCGGCTGCGAGATCGTCCGTATCACGGCGCCGACGGTCCACGACGCCCGTGCGATCGGCGAAATTCGGGCGGCGCTCCGCGGACGGGGCATCGATGTGCCACTCGTGGCCGATATCCATTTCTCTCCTGCGGCGGCGATGGAAGCAGTTGCGCACGTCGATAAAGTACGGATCAACCCGGGGAACTACGCCGACTCGCGCAAGTTCGCGCAGCGTTCCTACACCGACGAGGAGTACCTGGCCGAACTGCGGCGCATCGAGGAGAGGTTCACCCCCCTCGTCCTGAAATGCAAAGAGCGCGGCGTGGCCATGCGTATCGGCACCAATCACGGCTCGCTCTCAGATCGTATCGTCAACCGCTACGGTGACTCGCCCGAAGGCATGGCCGAGTCGGCGCTCGAATTTGTCCGGATTTGCGAGCGACTCGGTTACTTTGACATCATCATGAGCATGAAAGCGTCCAACCCGAAAGTCATGATTGCCGCCTATCGACTGCTTGCGGCGCGCATGACCGCCGAACGTATGGCGTACCCATTTCACCTGGGGGTCACTGAAGCCGGAAATGGCGAAGACGCGCGCATCAAGTCCGCTGTTGGCATTGGCGGTCTCCTTGAAGATGGCATTGGTGACACGATCCGTGTCTCGCTTGCAGAAGAGCCGGAAGCTGAAGTGCCGGTCGCTCGCGCCCTGGCGCATCGTTACTCCAGGACTCATACACCCAACTGGCTGTTTCAACGTTCCCCGTTCTGGGATCCCTTCCACTACACGCGCCGCGCCACGGCGCTGGTGACCGCCCGTGGTGTGCATGTTGGAGCGGGTCACCCACCTGTAGTGCTCGGTATCCTGCCGTCACTCACAGACGACGGTCAGGCGGCGTACCAACAACTGTTCCGCTGGAGTCGGAAGGTCGGGCGACGCGCGCCGCAGCCAGACATTGCCCTGGCGGTGATCTCACGCGATGATGATCTTGCAGTCCTCCACAGCCTACGGTCCCGGACTGCCGGTACCGTCGCGGAACAGCTCCCCCTGCTGCTCCAGGTTGCGACACCTGCGCTCGCGCGGGCCACCGCACGCACCGATGCTGGGTTGTATCTGGTACTCGACGGAACCCCTGCCCACCGGTCAGAGATGGTAGACGCGATTGCTGAGACCGCCCACGGCCCCATCTGGATCGAAATAACCGTGGCGGAGGACACGCCACAAAGCATCACTGGGGCCACGCTGGCCCTCCTCAGCGCGTGGAGGCAGCTGCCGGAGGCTCTCCAGGCACAGACCGTCCTTGCCTTGCGGTCGCACCAGCCATCCGCGCTGCTGCACGCGGGCCGCCACCTGAGCATCGTCATGCACGATGTCCAGGCGAATCCCAACTCGGACCTGGGCATGGGGCTCGCTTCCGAACACGGTCCTGCTCCGATCCACCTGGTCTTCGATGCCGACGGCGCCGATGCCGTTCTGAACACGTCGGTCGCGTTCGGCGCGCTCCTCTGCGACGGAATAGGCGACAGCATCTCTATTACCGGGCTCGACACCCAGGAATGCGTCCGGTTGTCTTATGGGGTGCTGCAGGGTTCTGGTGCTCGTCTCAGTCGGACGGATTACGTGGCCTGTCCCTCCTGTGGCCGGACGCTCTTCGACCTGCAATCTACCACGGACCGGATTAAAGCGAGTACCGGTCACCTCAAGGGTGTCAAGCTGGCGATTATGGGCTGCGTGGTGAACGGTCCGGGCGAGATGGCCGACGCCGACTTTGGCTACGTCGGCGGCAGCCCCGGACACGTCAACCTGTACGTTGGCAAAGAAGTGGTTGAACGCAATGTACCCGAAGCGGACGCCGACCAGCGCCTGGTCGCGCTGATTCGTGCCCATGGTCGCTGGTCCGATCCCGAGGACGTGATCGAGGAGTAGGGCATCGACTCGCGATCCCTGCCCCGCCCTCTGTCATCACGCGAGCGGGGCAGAGTACAGCGATTACTGGAATGCGTAGGTAACGACGACGCGACTGGTGATGGTCAGTTCTCCCGCCTGTACGGGTGTCGACGCATCCGACGCTGCGGCGGCTTGAGCACCCAGGAGCCGAGGAGGCGGAGCCGTTGTGGCGTCTTCCGACGCCGCAAGCACTCCCGTGATTTTGACCCCGGATGCCGCGGCAATCACATCGGCACGTGCCCGCGCCGCCGTCACCGCCAGGCGAAGCGCCTCAAGCTGTTGCACCGCGGGATCGGCGATGCCAAACCGGACACCATTCGCGTTGTTGGCCCCCGCGGCAACGGCTGCGTCGATGACAGCTCCGACATTGGTGATATCACGGACCGTCACGGAGACATTGTTCGAAGCAACGTAGCCGCTGATCTGGTTCGGTTTGCCCGGTTCGCCCGGCCGTGGCGCTTCCTGCACAGGATATAAACTCAGCCCACTCGTCTGGATATCCCGGTCCTCCACACCCTGCTCTTTGACCTTCGCGATCACCATATTCATCGCAACATTGTTACTGGTCATCGCGTCTTTCGCACTCGCGGAGCGCGTCTGAACTCCGAGGGAGAGATACGCCGTGTCGGGCTTCGCCGTGGCGGTACCCATCCCAACAACCGTAATGCCATGATCCGCCGTTGCCGGAGCGTTGGTGTCCTGACCGACAACCTGCTGGTCACCAATCCCGGTTGCTCCCGCCAACGCCGCCGTCCACCCCATCGTACTCACGACAACCGCAGCCAGGACGCCAGTGACCGCTGATCGTCTCCATCCGGAACGCCACCGAGTCATACGTCATCTCCTCCTCGAATCAACCTCGACTCCACCACCCCAGGCAGAACGGTGTGCACCACCATGACGCACCCTCCCGACGAAAGGTTCCCCCGCTTACCTGTCGAGTTGGCGTCCCAGGCGACCTTCAGAATCTATGGCCGCGCAATCATCACGTTGATAGTATGCTACTACGGGTAAGGGAGCTTGCTCGAACAGCGGTCGTCGCGAGCGTTCGTGAAAGGCGATGGTGGGCCGACACGTCATCCACGACGCAGTTCTGGAATACCTTGTCCCGAATGCTGGCAATCGTTGCACGCTTGTCTGTGCCGCTTCGTTGCTGCGTCTCGCCGGCTCATGGCAGACGGGCATCACGTTAGCGGACGAGATCGGACAACTCGTTGGCTTCCGTCCAGAGACCGGTCCGCCTGCTCTTGCCTACCTGTCACGTCCCGGCGGTCGTCCTCCGTTGGACCTCGCCATTGAGCGGGTAGGCGCGGCCACTGGGGCCTGTGTTCGCAGCACGACCAGATTCCTCCCGTCTCCCCGCACCATTCTCATGGCCCTGGACAACGGCTGGCCTATCGTCCTCAATGTGGTGCGAGCACCCTCGGGAACGTGGAGTCACTCGATCATTGCCTATGGCTACCGGTACGGCCGCGCACATGGCGTGCAGGTGCTCGTCGCCGACCCGAATGAACATGGTCACCACGCGGGTCGGTGGGCCCATCTGTACCGTCCGTGGGAGACCAATGCGGCAACAGCGACCTTCATACGTCCCGTGCACGCGACGAGCACGACGCCGACAGACGCTTCAGAGGGACGTCATCCCTGATTGACGCGAAAAAAGGCCCGCATCACTCTTTCGAGCAAAGCGGGCCAATGACAAGCTTCGGTGACAGGCAACGGGGCAGCCGAGCTACCGCCTGCGCAAGAATCGTTCCCGCTTCAACCGCTTCTTCAGCTTATGCCGCGTTATTTTCTTGCGACGTTTCTTGACGACCGAACTCACGCTTCGTTTTCCTTCACCTCGCCCGTTCGATACCTTTCCAATGTTGCCGGCGTCCGACGCAGAGTCAAGGAGCGATCGAGTCATTCTCTACCATGCCACAGCGACTACCACTATAGCGCAGACGACGACCCGCTGCAAGCTGTCCGGGCGCCGACGTAGCACGGGCGGTCCAAGGGACCGACATTGACAGGGAAGATCGAGGAAGGTACCATGACGGGCATCGGCTGGCGTACGCCTCTGTGCGGTCCACCCTACGTCACCGAAGATCGACGCGTGAGGGTGCAGGGCGGCCCGAGCGGCCCCCTGAGTGCGGGATGCCCATCCCGTCCACCCCTACCAGCAGTGCGGCGGTACTGGGCGTGATGAAAGGAGGGTGACGTGGAACCCAATAGTCCACCTCCACCCTTGTCATTGTCGCCCGCGCATCGCTACACCTATCCGTAAGCGTATTTCGTTCGCGTCCTGAGACGCTCCTTAGTGGTGCGCGGTGTCAACTGCGCCTCACGCGAAAGGAGACGTACGCATGGACCACGATGCCACCACCTACACCCATCCGCGCTCCACGACTGACCTGGCAGCACGGCTTCGTCCATTGGTGCACGAATCGGCTTCAGAACAGGTCCGCAACGAGATCATCGCCCTGCTGGACCACGAGCATCCGAACGACATCGCGACTGCCCTGGGCGACCTCACCCCCCAGGAGGCGCTTGCAGTCTTTGCTTGCCTGGACGATGCGCGAGCCGCCGACGTGCTTGACGAGCTGGATTCGGACTTGACGCACTATTTCATCGATCAGGTTCCATCTGGTCGTATCGCGGACCTTCTGGATCGCCTCCCGATGGATGACGCGGCAGAAGTCATCGCGGAAGCGGACGCAGATCAGTCAGCCCAGCTGCTGAGCGATCTGACGGTGAAAGCCCCTGGCGATGCGGCAGAGATTCGCACCTTGCTGGGATACGCCGAGGACAGTGCTGGCCGACTTATGACGGACAAGTTCGCTGCGGTGCCACCCACCGTCACTGCGGCGCAGGTGTTGCAATACCTCCGCGTCAATGCACACACGTTGGAGAGTGTAGACGCGATCTATGTGATCGATGACGCACAGCGCCTCGTGGGCGCATGCTCATTGCGCCAGGTGTTTACGGCTGGCGAGTGGCAAACGATCCAGTACTTCATGGACCCTCACCCCGTCGCCGTCGCCCCTGAGACGGACCAGGCCGATGCGGCCCGCCGTATCGCGCGCTACGACCTCGCGGCTATTCCCGTCGTCGCTCCTGATCGGCGACTTCTCGGCATCATCACCGTAGACGATGCCATTGATGTCCTGGCTGAAGAGTTCACTGAAGACTATTTGCAGTTGGCGGGGACCGATGCTGAGGAGATGGAGCGGCGTACGCCCGCTCAGGTCGCGCGGTTGCGCTTGCCCTGGTTGCTGGTCACGATGGGAATTGAATTGTGCGCAGGACTGGTGATCGCACACTTCGACGATGTTCTCAAGGAGGTCATTCTGCTCGCCTCCTTCATGCCCGTCATTTCTGCTGTTTCAGGGAACGTTGGCCTACAGTCCGCTGCCATTGTCGTCCGTGGACTCGACACCGGGCACGTCAGCCTGACACACTGGAGGCGCCAGGTTTCCAAGGAACTTGCCACGGCACTGCTCCTGGCACTCGCGTGTGGCCTGGTTCTCGGCATCGTCGGCGCGGTATGGTCTGGTCGCGCACCTTTCGGGGTCGTTATTGGAGCCGCGATGATGTGTTCGATGCTGACGGCCGGGTGTATGGGAACCATCATCCCCATGATCACCAAGCGCCTAGGGTTTGATCCCGCGACGACTGCGGGGCCGTTTGAGACGGCATTCCAGGACGTGATCGGCTTCGCGGTATTCCTGTGGCTCGCATCGCTCCTTTTGCGATGGCTGCAATAGTGCATGACATCACGAAAGGACGCTCCTCCCGTACGTTCGCTTGCAACGACCATCGATCTTCCCGTGGCGGGCACCTTCCGGGAATGCGTTGACGCGCCGTGCAGAAAGGTGGTGCGTGGCGACCTGCCGTCGCGGCGCCGGCAGGAACGGGGAGTTGATCAGCTCTGGACGCGTGTCCGTCGCCCGTGAATTGACAGGAATGGTGTGGCCTACCGTCTATGGACGGGCTGTTCGGCGCGTCACGCTGTGGCACGGGAGGATCATCCGCGGGCGCGCAACGCTTCCGAAGCGGGTGCCGTTGCCGCCGCCATCACCATCGGGTCATCCGCAGGCGCGCAACGCTTCCTCGACGATATCCAGGAGCATCACCGCAACCGCCGTCGGATCCACCAGCATGTGAAAGTGGCCCCCGTCGAACGTCCGGACGGGCCAGCCAGCTTTCCGTGCCTGGGCCGCCGGTCTGTCGTAGGCCGGACTGAAGCGGAGATAGGCACACGGAGCATCCGGCCAGTGTGTGACGATCGGCAGGGGTTCGCTGAAGAACGGCAGACCGCGCGGTCGAAGCTCGTTCAAGAGCTGTTGACGGCGCCGCGCGTCCGGAATGACCACGCGCAACTGTTCGTCGGTCCACGTCGGGTAGCGTCCATCACAGGCGAGTTGCTCGCCGAACTGAACGGCAAACGCTCGGTCAGTCGCCGCCATCTCCCCGAGCCGACTCCTGCCGCCATGGGGCAGGCCCGCATCCATGAACACGAATGCCGTGACCGGGCGATGAGTTTGCCGTCCGATCTCTGGGAGGAGAGGCCCGGCACCACTATGGCCGACGAGCACGAGCGGCTGCTCGATCGGCACGGCTTCTAGACCTCGGACGACTGATGCGACATGCTGCCGCCAGTACGGCGCGGTGACATCCTCGGCATCATCGAGCGTTGGCACCACGACGCTGCAATGACGTTGTTGTAGTGCGTCGGCCAGCGGAAGACAGGTGCCGGGACCGACGAGCGGACTGTGTACCAGTACCCAGCAAGGCATCACCGGCTCCATCGACCTCCCATGTGCACGCAACGAAAGCACACGTATCATACTTGCACAAGTACCGATACAGCGGGCCGTTCAAGGGCTGGCAATCCCTGAAGCGCAGACGTCTCCCCGCGAAGAGCGCGACCGGCGGGGCGTTTACAGCCCGGAACGTGGACGTGCTGGTACACGTGGCGCCACATCTTGCCGATGCCGGATCGAGAGAAAGACGCCTAGCCCGAGCAGGAGTCCGCTGGCCGCAAGGCAGACCAGTTGCCAGGCAGCAAGTCCGTTGGGTGCCGTTGTCACATCGCCCGGCACCGCGTCGTCCACGGGACGGAGAGCGGTGGCTGTGGCCGCGGGAGCGACCGTGGACCGACCCGCCGTGGACTGACCCGTTGGACCGGTCCCCGACCCGGCATCGCTCGCCCCGGTCACGATTCCCCCCGATGCACTCGACCCATTCGCCGTACCCCCCGCAAGACGCGGCGACGCCGCCTGTGGCGCTGATGCGTCGCCGCCCGAGGGGTTCAGCGCAGACGCCGGTTGCGTCGCGGGCGCGGGCCGTGCCCCGCTCCCGTTTTCAGGTACGCCTGGCTGTGCGACACTGCCTCCAGACGGCGCCTGGGCAGCAGCAGCTGCAGGGGCTTCCTGCCGGGCCGCCGCCGCCGCTCCAGGTCCCGCCGTGTTCACCGAACCACGATCTCCCGCAGCGGTCGCGTTCTGCCCCGACGAAACCGTCTGTGCCGGGACCGACAATGTCGCCGCATGGGGTGCACGGGCAGTCACCACAACCGTGAAGAACAGAAGAAGGCTAGCAACCAGTGATGCCACCGGCGACCACGCCGTGGGTTCAAAGCGTCGGCGACGCACCGCACCGTCCGGAAGGACAAAAGGACGTGGGGGAGGCACCGGACCGACACGACGCAGGAGCGTCACCACCGCCGACAGCTGATCAAGTCTGAGACGACACTCGGCACATGCGTCGATGTGGGATGCTACAGCGCGTCTATCGTTGCTGGTTCCTCGCTGTTCCCCATGAAGATAGTCAGATAACTGCGCGTCGTCGATGTGGTCCGTCGGCATCGTCACCTGTTCCGTGTACTGGCGCCATCTCACGGTAGACGGAAATGCTCGGGCAATTGTTCCCGGTGTTCGATGAGATAGTCACGGAGCCGCGCTCTGGCACGGCTGAGACGCGACTTCACGGTACCGACGCGGGTCCGTTCGATGTAGGCGATCTCGTCATAACTGTACCCCTGAATGTCAAAGAGGACGACCACGGTCCGCTGGTCACGTGGGAGTGTCTGCAACGCCACCTGAAGCGTATGGCCAAGTTCACGTTGCAGCGCCACACCCTCTGGATCATCGTCCGCGATCCTGTCCATGGGGGCGTCCTGTTGCTCCGGTGGAACGGTCACGTCGAGCGACGACTCGCGGCGCCGCTGGCTTGCACGGAGAGCATCGTATGCCTTGTTGACGGTGATACGCGCCAGCCATGCTCGGAACGATCCTCCACGAAAGCTACGCACGTGCTGATAGGCGGCAAGCAACGCGTCCTGCGTGACGTCTGCCGCCGCGTCCGCGTTTCCCAGGGTGCGATAGGCTACGGTATATACGGCACGCTCGTGCAGCGCCGCAAGGGAATTGAACGCGGTAACATCCCCGCGTTGACTGGCGGCGATGAGCAGGGCTTCGCGTGCCTCGTCCTCGGGCTGCTGCATCTGCCGCTTCGTGTACCTCCAAGGGAACTTTTGAACGGTCCTCAGCGTTAGTATGCCAGACGGGTGGAAAGGGGACGCCTGCTCCATCCACGAGGGCTCGATGGAAAGAGGTGGTGCTATGCGCATGATCTGCCTGCGAGTTGCACAGTCGGTCACAACGGTAAGCCTTGCGATGATCGTACTCTCGGGATGTGGGGGCGGTTCCATGTCAGCACCCGCTGCCGCGGCCACGTCATTGCCCGCTCGCTCTGGCGCCCAGGAGTCCTCTTCGTCCGCGGCGGCGCCGCAACCAGCAATCGCACCCGGAGTAGCAGGCGCAGCAGGCGCCGCCCCTGGAGCACCGGTGCAGGCGAAAGTGGCAGCCAGCCAGAGCGGCGCACCGCCCGCACTACCAAACGTGCAGACAGCACCTTCGCTCCAGATGCTCATTCAGACGGCCACGATGGTGCTCGAAGTTGACCGGCCAGCCGATGCGCTGGATCAGATCGAGGCCGTGGCAAAGAGCGTGCAAGGTCAGCGAACCCAGTCAAGCTCGGCGTATCGTGACAATCGCCTCTTCATCACCGCAACGCTTGTGGTGCCGGTGGACCATTTTGGCGACGCCGTTGCCCAACTTCGCAAGTTTGGGCGCGAAGTGAGCGAGAACATTACCAGCCAGGATGTTGGCGAAGAATTTGTTGACGTCCAGGCGCAGCTCACGACGCTCACCGCAACACGACAGCACCTGCAGGCCCTCCTTGACAAGGCGACGAAAGTTGATGAGATTCTGGCTGTGCAACGAGAGATCACGAACGTGCAAAGCCAGATGGACCGGCTGCAAGGCCGAGTGAACTTCCTGACCCGCAAGAGCGCCATGAGTACAATCAACGTCACGCTGCAAATGCCCCCCACGCAGTCCGCCCCCACGGGTGTACTGGGCTGGCAGCCGTCGCGAACGGTCCAGACCGCGATCCTGAGCGTCATCACCTTCTGGCAGCAGGCGCTCGACGGAGCGATCTGGGTGGCGGTAGCGCTCGGTCCACCACTGGCCCTGTTCTTGCTCGGGCGGCTCCTGTACCTGCGCACGCGGCCCGTGCCGCCAGCGCCGACAACGACCGTTACTCCGTAGTCGCGGGAGGAGCGCCTGTGGCGGTCCAGGTGACCCCGCTAGGTGTGAAAATAAGGACGGAGCACGCTCCACAGGATGGAGACATTGAGCAATGTCAGGGAGCCCGCGATCCCGCAGGCTCCCACCCACGCCGCGCGAGGGCGGAGAAACGTCAGCAGTCCTCCGGCGAACAGCAATCCAAATGCGGGCAGCGCTGGAAAGAGGTAGCGTCCCTGAGCCTGTATGAAGGTGAGGTTGTACCAGATGTCGTCGCCGACCACGAGAGCAAGCCAGGTAGCGACGAGGATCATCGAAGGCCAGGCCACCGGCGCCGCTTCTGGTGACCGGTGGCGCAGCCCACGCACAACCAGGCCCGCCACCGCAAGGACGGTAGCTAGCAAAAGGACGCGGTAGACGCGACCGTCAAGTGGGATGCCCATCCAGCCGAACTGCCCCCAGAAACTGTCGAACGTGATCGAGGCCCACCGGCGAACTGCCTCCGTGGTCAGTGGACCGGTGAGCGGCTGCGTTGCCACTTCCCGATTTCGTGCGAGCCCAAGGAAGTCTCCACCGCCGTACACGAGCACATTCCGAACGGGCCACCAGCCAGCCACGACGAGCGAAACGAGAAAAGTCGTGGCGACACCCACAAGATGTCGCCGCGCCGTCCCTCTCGCCATCGGTGCGGCAAGAACTGACGCAACTGCCACGAGAGGAAGGGCGACAAAAGCAGTCACCTTGGTGAGGAGCGCCAGTCCCATGACCATGCCTAGCCGCGTGCCATGGCGTCGGTCCAATCCCGTCTGAAGCGAATGGAGGCAGAGGAGGACGACCATGGCAAGGAGAAGATTTCCCAGCGTGTCGTTGTTCACAGCCGCCGCCATGTTGAGGTTCATGGGCAGGAGCGCGACCAGCCCGGCAGCCGCGGCGGCGATCCAGTGGGAATCGATGGCAACAACGCAACCAATACGATACGTCACCCACACGAGCGCCACCGCCGCGAGTACAGACATGATTTTGATCAGGTAGAGCGCGCCATCAGGAGAGATCGGGGCTGACAGCCGGTAGAGCGCGGCCCCGATGACGTAGTAAAGCGGCGGCTGGTGCGACTCATAGCGAATGGTTTCGATAGATCTGTCCCCGGGAAAATGCAGGCTTTTGAGTACTTCCAGAGTTTGCTCCGGATAGTCTCCTGGTTGCAAGATCGGGAGTTGTCCGGTGCGCGCGACGTAGACAATGAAGTTCCAGTGCGCGGGCTCATCGGGATTATTCCACCTGGGGACGTACCGCATGTATGCGCTTCCCAGCCCCAGCGTCAGCAGCATACACAGCCCAACATAGGTGGTCGCGCCCCGGCTATGCATCCGGACGCGTTGGAACGTAGCGCCCCGTGATCGCGTTCCACCTTATTTTCAGGATGTCGCCGAGCATCTTCGGGATGTCTCGCTGAGGGCGCATCTTACTTCCGGCGCCGTAATACCAGTCCACCGGTACTTCAGCGATCCGAAAACCCCAGCGGCGCGCCAGAAACAACAGTTCAGCATCGAATCCGGTCAGCAAGCCGCCACGAACAACCGGCGCATCCTCACCGTAGAGGAGGAGATGACGGAAGAGGATCCGCCCCGCCGTCTGCCGGAAGCCTTTAAACCCACACTGCGCATCTTCCACACCGTGCAGGATCAACATGCGATAGGTGAGGCTAAATACGCGCCCCATGAGGTGACGATATGCTGGCTCGCCGATGCGCCGTGAGCCCGGCGCTTCGCGTGAGCCAATGACCACATCGGCTCCCATCTCCAGCTTTTCAAGCAGACGGGCCAGTTCTTCGATAGGAACCGAAAGATCCGCATCCGTAAAGACGAGAAACTTTGCCTTGAGTTGGAGCATGCCGGAGCGTACCGCGTAGGCTTTCCCACGATGATCGTTAGCCTTCACCGCGAGCTCCGGCGTCCGTACCTGCAATGCGCGCGCGACCGCAAGCGTATCATCGGTGCTTCCGTCATCGACGATAAGAAGCTGCCAGGAATACTGTTGTGCCCGGAGGTAGCCCACCACGGTCTCTACGGTACGCGGGAGCCGGGCCGACTCGTTATATGCAGGAATCAGCAACCCCAGGTAGCACACTGGCTCGGTCACGCCGATGCCATGAGGTTTTCAATGTAGGCAGCCGAGACGCGCATCCGGCGTTGCACGCTACGCCGCCGACGAAGCAATGCCGGGAGATCTCGGATCGCCGCAAGTTGTCCGCGAAGTCGGGCACGAGCGGCAGGCTCCCTGCCATGGCGCGCTGCCTCGAGAGCCAGGCGGAATTGCGCCCCGACCAGGTGATGCCAGTGTCGCCGCCAGAGCGTGCCCGGAATGTCTTTGACCGCGGTGGCAATGAAGTTATGCCCACAGTGGTACGAAGCGTACGCTCCGCCGCCCGTGGCGCTGCCGATGTGATACACACGCGCCGATGGAACATACCGGCACGTAAAGCCGGCCAGTTGTGCGCGAAACGCCCAGTCTACATCTTCACAGTACGACACGAACGACTCGTCAAAAGGACCAACGGCCGCCAGCGCCTCCGCACGGTACAGGGCGGCACCCGCACAGGCGCCGAAGACGAGCGCGGATTCGTCATACTGACCCCGATCGACCTGCCAGACGCCCCGATTCCCGGGAATACCGTGGAGGCTGTACGTGTCGCCGGCCGAGTTGATCATCTGTCGGTCATGTGCAAAGAGCATCTTACTCGCGCACGAACCACTCTGAGGGTCCGCGCGAAGTGCCTCAACGAGCGCTGAAAGCCAGCCGGGTTCAGGAAGCACATCATTATTCAGGAGCGCAATAAACGCTGTTCGTGACGCCGCGATCCCGGCGTTGACCCCTGCCGCAAAGCCGCGATTCTCAGAAAACGAGACGACGGTGACCCGGTCATCATCATGCCGCCGAAGCCACTCGCCCGTTCCGTCGGTGGAGCCATTGTCCACGACAACGATCTGGGTCGGTGAATACTCCTGGTGTTGCAATGCCTCGAGACACCGCTCAAGCATCCGCTTCCCGTTCCAGGTAGGGATCACAACGCACACCGTGGGGAACTGGTCGATCACGTCCCCTGCCGCCCCACTTCTGCGTTCTGCACCGTATCCAGCCTTAGCAGTCTATCATAGGATGAGAGCATGCGATCAGTTCAGAGTGCAATAGAGCGGCGGGGGGAAAGGACGATGGTGCGGAGTTGGAAGGTCTACATCTCGACAGTAGCGGTCTGCCTGCTGTGTCTTTCAACCTACGGCCTCGGTGTTGCCACCGGGCCTGCCGTGCAACGCACCCTGGGCGTCGGCAACGTGGACGATGGACTCCCAACGGAGTTTCGTTCGTTGTTGCAGGTATGGGAACTCGTAAGTGATCACTTTGTTGAACAGAGCCGGGTGGATCCGAAAGCGATGGTGTATGCCGCTATCCCAGCGATGCTCGCGACCCTCAAAGATACCGGACACACCCGATTCCTGACCGCCGAAGAGTATAAACGTCAGCAGGAACATTTTCAGGGTCAGTTTTCCGGCATCGGCGCTACCGTCGATATCCGCGACCACCGACCGGTCATTGTCGCCCCGGTGCCCGGTTCACCCGCGGAAAAGGCCGGGCTCCTCCCGAACGACATCATCCTTTCCATTGACGGGCGCGACACAACAGACCTGCCACTCGACCAGGCAACCAAACTCATCCGTGGACAGCGGGGAACGAAGGTGGCTCTGCGCATCCAGCGGTCGGGTGGACGTGAACTTGATATCCCGGTCACCCGCGACGTGATACCGATCATCACGATTCGGTGGCAGATCATCCAGGGAAGTGACATCGCCGTCATTTCCATCACCGAGTTCAGCGACGGTACCGCGGCAAAACTGGAAACTGCGCTCGACGACGCGCGGCGGGGGGGTGCGAAGCGCTTTGTCATCGATGTGCGCGACGACCCTGGGGGATTGCTTGATCAAGCGGTCGCCGTCTCCAGCGCCTTTATTCAGAGCGGCGTCGTACTCGTCCAACAGGACGCGAAGGGACACCGCCAGAACTACAATGTCAACGGTCACACTATCGCCCCATCAGAACCCGTGGCTGTACTGGTCAATAAAGGAAGCGCCAGCGCATCGGAAATCTTTGCTGGCGCGATGCAGGATCATGAACGCGCGCGTGTCATTGGCGTTAGCACCTACGGCACCGGCACCGTGTTGAGTACGTATCAACTCAAAGATGGCTCGGCGCTGCTCCTGGGCACCCTGAAATGGCTCACGCCAAGCGGGCGAACGATCAAAGACCAGGGTATTGCCCCTGACGATGTGGTGACGATGCCGGAGAGCATCAAGCCGATCTTTCCCGGCACCCGGGACTTCCCGGAAAGTGTCACCGCCGCGATGCGTGGCACGGATCTCCAACTGGCGGCGGCGGTGCGTACGCTCGATCCATCAGCCGCGGTCCTCGCGAAGGATCCACCGTCACTGACGTCCCCATAGCCGCACACGCCCGGGCCCCTCGCCCCAATCCCTACATACGCGCAGGTCCACCTGGTCCACCATGAGCCTCCGCAAGACGGCGACGGGCTAAACTCAGGGTAATTCACCAGGACAAGACGTGCAAGGTTAGTTACGACGGTCAGCGCCGAGCGTCTCCAGACTGTGCGCTCAATGGATCGGACCCCGAGCCAGTGCTTCTCGAAACCACGCCACGGTCTGGTCAAGTCCAACGTCGAGGCTCGTGTGCGCTTCCCAGCCCAGTTGCTCCCGCGCCTTGCCGCAGTCCAGGTAAAACGTGCGGACGTCACCCTCGCGTTTCGGGGCCTGGGCAGGCTCCGGCTGGGGGCCAATGACGCGCTCGAGTGCTCGAAAAATGTCATTCACACTGGTTGGCGAGCCCGACCCAATGTTGAAGATTCCCCCGACGTTCCGGTCGAGCGCCGCGATGTTCGCACGCACAACATCGTCTACAAACACATAATCCTTCGCCTGCTCACCATCCCACTGTATCGTGCATGGCTTGCCGGTCAACATGCGTTCGGCAAAAACCGTAATCACATGCTCGCTCGATACGTGATCACGTGGACCGTAGATATTTGCGTACCGCAACACCGTGCCCGTCAATCCCGACGTGCGAGCGAAGTACCGTACGTAGTGCTCTCCCGCCATTTTCGTAATGCCGTACGGATTGTCAGGAAACAGCGGCGCGTCTTCACGGATGGGAAATCGATCCGTGGTGCCGTAGACGGTGCCACCGGAAGACGCATAGACGATCTGCCTCACCCCGGTGCGTGCGGCCGCCGTGAGCAATACCACAAGTCCACGCAGGTTCACGTCGAGATCGTACATCGGATTGCGCACGGAGGGGCCAACTTGCGGCTGTGCCGCGCAATGGACGATCGCGTCGGGCTTCTCCTGCTCGATCAGGTCTGCGAACGCGTCGGATCGAATATCGCACTCGACGAACAGGGCGTCCGTCGACACGTTCCGCCGGTCACCGCTCGCAAGGTTATCCACAACGATGACAGCATCGTCTCTCGCAAGTAAGCCATCCACGATATGCGACGCGACAAATCCGGCGCCGCCCGTTACCAGTACCCGCACGGTGTCGTTCCTCCGTTGTTCAAGCCTGGGATGGTTCCCATCATGGCGCGCCGACTCCATTGTCGGTAACGAAGACGTGTACCATCCCGACAGTGATGGCAGTGCCGCGCCACGGGAGCAGTGACCACGGTGTCCTAGGCGTATCGTGTGCAAGTTTTGCGCCGCGTGTCCGCACCGATCCCCACCCCATGTGACGCAGCCGCATATGCGAGAGGGCATAGACGAGGGGCTGTATAATGCATACAGGTACCCACAGACCCTCACGCGGTTGAGATAGTATCACCGCCCGGGCCAGCGTTCTGCCCATGCGGTTCACAACCTACGCCCTTCACCGCGCCGCCAGGCTCCTCTTTCTGGCGAGACGGCCCAGGGTCCAGCCAGGAGACCTTTCCATGTCACGACCAACCACAATTGGCGAACTTCGCGAAAGCGGGTATCGCGTGCTCCCGGTCAAAGAAGAGATGCGGAAAAATCTCATCGCAAAGATACGCTCCGAAGAAGATATCTTCCCCGGCATCATAGGATACGATCAAACGATTATTCCCCAGATCGAAAACGCGATTCTTTCCGGACAGGATCTCATTTTTCTCGGGGAGCGTGGCCAGGCGAAAACCCGCATCGCACGTAGTCTCGTGAACCTTCTCGACGACGAAGTTCCGGTCATCGCGGGTTGCGAGATCAATGACGATCCCTTTCATCCCATCTGCCAGACGTGCAGGCTCGCCGTCGAAGAGCGCGGTGACGCCGTGCCCATCAGCTGGCTGCCACGAGACCACCGGTATGGCGAAAAACTTGCCACGCCCGACATCACCATCGCCGACCTGATCGGTGAGGTTGACCCCATCAAAGTGGCCGAGGGCCGCTATCTCTCGGACGAACTGACCATTCACTACGGCCTGGTGCCGCGCACCCATCGCGGCATCTTCTGCATTAACGAACTGCCCGACCTGGCCGAACGGATACAGGTTGGCTTGCTGAACATTATGGAGGAGCGTGATGTCCAGATCCGGGGATACAAGGTTCGCCTCCCTCTGGATATCTACATCGTCGCAAGCGCCAATCCCGAAGACTATACCAACCGCGGTCGCATCATCACACCGCTGAAGGATCGCGTGGGGTCGCAGATTCGCACGCACTACCCGAAGACGATTGAGCACGAGATCGACATCATGGCCCGCGAAAGCGCAAGCTTTTCCACCGAGGGGTATCAGGTGAGCGTGCCGAAGTATATGCAAGAGATTGTGGCGGAAATCACCCATCTCGCGCGGAAAAGCCCCGATATTAGCCAGCGATCAGGAGTCAGTGTGCGTGTCTCTATCACCAACTATGAAAATCTCATCAGCAGTGCCTTAAAACGGGCCATCAGGCTCGATGAACGACAGGCGTCGCCAAGAATTAGTGACCTCGCGTCCATCGAGGCGTCAACCGTGGGCAAGATCGAACTGGAGACGATGGGAGATGGTCGCGAGGATCGCATCATCGAGCGTATCGTGGACGGCGCCGTGCAGACGGTCTTCGCCCGATACTTCGCGCTCCAGGAGTTCGAAGACCTGGATCGGAGCTTTGAGCGCGGACTCGCGATTGAGGTGTCGGAATCGATGCCATCGATGAAATATGTGTCTCAAGCTTCCGAGATTCGTGGGCTACGGGCAGGCGTGGCGCGACTGGGCGGACACGGCAACCCGGCGGCTATCGCCTCGGCCGTGGAGTTTATGCTCGAAGGGCTCCATCTCAATCGAAAGCTCAATAAGGATCAAACAGGCGGCACAACTCGGTATCGGGGGTAACAGCACGATGCAGTATCGATACAGCCAGTGGGACGGGTCGCAATCCGTCAACCCGTTCACAGCGGAAGAGCTGATGGACGCCATGTCTGATGACCTTATTGCTGACAACAATATGCAAAGCGCCCTGCAGCGCCTGCTGCGGCAGGTCGACCGTGGTCAGATGGGCGAACGCATGCAGAACTTGCGTCAGATGATGGAGCAGCTGCGCCAGAAGCGACAGGAGCAGTTGCAACGCAACGACCTGAGTTCCGTCATGGACGACATCAAACAGCGGCTTGAAGAGATCGTGGAAACAGAACGAGCGGGCATTGACCGCCGCCTTCAGGAAATGACCCACGCCTCGGAAGCCGACGACCGTGGCGGCGATCAGGACCCGCAACAGCCCACCATCGAAAGTCAGCAATCAGTCCCTTCCGCCGAAGCCCAGCCAGGTGCGGAACGCAAGGGCAACTCGGAAGCGAACCAGGCCGGGCAGAAGGCGCCAAACGATCAGGAGCAACGCGAGGGACAACAGGGCCAGCAGCAGGCGTCCCAGCATGGCGACCCTGACCTGCAGAAGCTGCTGGAACAGGTCGCCAACCGCAAGCAGCGGTATCTGGACGAACTCCCTGAGGATCCGGCGGGCCAGATCAAGTCCCTCCAACAGTACGAGTTTATGGACAATCAGGCCCGCGAAAAGTTCGAGGAACTGATGAACATGCTGCGGCAGCAGATGATCCAGCAGTTTTCGCGGCAGATGCAGCAGTCTATGCAGTCGATGACCCCGGAAGATATGCAGCGGCTCCGCGAGATGGTCCAGGACATCAACAAGATGATGGAGGCGAAAGCACAGGGCCGCGATCCGAAGTTCGATGACTTCAAACAAAAATATGGCGATATCTTTCCCGACGTAAACAGCCTGGAAGAACTGATGCGTCAGTTGCAAGAGCGACGCATGCAGATGGAAAACCTGCTCAACAGCATGCCCGGAGAAATGCGCCAGTCACTGCGCGACATGCTCCAGCAGATGCTGCAGGATGACCGACTGAACGCCGACCTTGCAAAAATGGCACAGCAGCTTGAACAGTTTGTTCCCAGCCGACAGTTTCGTCAGCAATTCAACTTCTCCGGCGACGAGCCCGTCAATTTCTCCGAGGCTATGCGGCTGATGGAGCAGATGCAGCAGATGGACCAACTCGAAAAGCAGTTGCGCCAGGCCCGCGAAGGACGCGGGATGGAGAACATCGACCCTCAAATGGTCGCGGATCTTCTCGGACCTGAAGCAGCCGAGGCAATTCGCCAACTTCAAGACATTGGCAAGATTCTTGAAGAAGCTGGCTACATTCGAAAGAACGGCAACCGGTACGAGTTGACACCCCGCGGCATGCGGAAGATTGGCCAGAAAGCCGTCAAGGACATCTTCAGCGCACTCAAGAGGGACCGCGTCGGCAAGCATGAAACCGACCACCGGGGATCTTCGGGAGACCGCACCGACGACACGAAGGTGTACGAATTCGGCGACCCTTTTCTGCTGGATCTGCGCGGAACGGTCATGAATGCGGTGGAGCGCGAAGGGAAGGGCAGCCCGATCCACCTGGTGCCGCAGGACTTCGAGGTCTACCGCACGGAACTCCTGACACAGACTTCAACAGTGCTGATGATCGACCTCAGCCGATCCATGCTGTTGCGCGGCTGCTTCGCGGCGGCTAAGAAGGTCGCGATCGCCCTTGATAGCCTCATCCGTGCCCAGTACCCCAGGGACAACTTCTACATCGTCGGATTCGACGCGTACGCGCGACAGCTCAAGCCACACGATCTCCACGACATCGACTGGGATGAAGACCGGTATGGAACGAACCTCCAGCACGGTCTCATGCTTTCCCGAAAACTACTCGGGAAACACAAAGGTGGCAACCGGCAGGTGATCGTCATCACCGACGGAGAGCCGACCGCGCACATTGAACCTGATGGGCAGGTCTATTTCAACTATCCGACCTCGGTCCCCACCTACAATGAGACGATGAAGGAGATCGTGCGCTGCACGCGAGACGGCATCGTCATCAACACCTTCATGCTCACGCGCGATCCATCCCTCGCATGGTTCGTCAACCAGATGTCCAAAATAAACAAGGGACGGGCACTCTTCGCGGAGCCAGATCGTTTGGGCGAATACCTGCTTGTTGACTATGTCCGCAACCGGAAGAAGCGGGTCAGCTAAATCCTTCCCGTCATCAACGCCGTCGAGACGGCACGGGAGCCATGTCACCGAACTGCCGCAAACGCGACGCTGACGTACGGTGGAAGGATGTTCGCATACGGAACGCGCTCCATGTGAAAGGGGTGGGAACAGAGGGTGTTCCCACCCCTATATCCACGGTCCTCAGACTACCTACGGGCGCGTCCACGCCTCGGTAATCATACGGGCACAGTCCGACGACACGTCGTTTGCTGGCAGCGCGTCACCTTTGAGTTCGGCGATCACGAGTTGCGGCATCAGCTTGTCAATAAGCAAGATCAGTCGGGCCATATCGCGATAGCCGCGCTCGGCCAGCATGGCCGTTCCCGAATCGCCAAGGCTTTGAGCCGTTGTATGAAGCATCAGATACGCGATGGAACTGTGGCTAAAGAAGGTATAGTCGTCCCGGATCGACTTCGACGCTTCTTCACTCCTGACGGCGTTGTAGATGCCAGCCACTACACCAGCCGCCGCTGCCACCGCCTCTTTGACCGGGTGCGTGGCGCTGCCACCCAGCGCGTTTAGCCGTCCTTCCAGCGCGCTCACGTGCGCCTCCAGCGTCTGCTTGAACTGCTCGACCGCCGCCTGAGCCTCCGGGTGGCCGGAGTCTTTCAGCTGATCCGCCTGCCGCTTCACCGCCTGCAGCCCATGGCTTTCGAGCGAATGCATATCGCCCAGGTACTTCGTAAGAACCGTTGTCGCTTTTTCGTCCACGTACTATACTCCTGACGGGTCCCTGAAAACATATCGTGAAGCAATCAAAAGCACTGCTCCCGCTCACGGACCACGATCACGCGGGCAGCAAGAGCTATGCCAGTCGCATCGTCGCCTCCAGAGCCTGCCGCATCGTTCAAGCGGGAACCTCAGCGCGAGCAGTTTGTCGGAGAGAACGTCTGACGGGATATTTCCTAACCGGCCTTCACCGCGCCCACTCTCCGCTCCCGGCAGAGAAGGCGAAGCCAGAGAGATGTTTCCCTACGCGCAGCGGCTCTGCTTATGACCGCTGCTGGTCTCTGTGGAGCTTCGTCCCCCGATCCGCGAAGGCGGACATTGCCGTGTCAGGACTGACGTTCGTCGCTGGACATGCCACGCCGCCCAGACTTGCCCCGTGCAGCCAGAGTGGGACAGGCTACGTCACACGTGCCTGGGGCACCTCCGCTGCACGACTGCGGTAACCATGGCCCTACGGGCCACCACCGAGCATGAAAAGCATGCCACCCCATGGAACCACGCGGGGAGTCCGCCTTACCGTCGAGAAAGACTTCTACGAGACCACCAGAGCAGTCCGGCACCGACCATGAGCAGCACCTCGGCCACCAGACCAGCCCCATCCGACCCTCCATCGCCACCATCACCGGTGTTGGGCATGGCCCGAGGAATTTGTGGAGCGGCGTTTCCCGCACCCCTGACGGTAGCAACATGGACTGCCACGGAAGTCGCCGTCACTGTTGCCATGCCTCGTGTGGCGGTTGCGGCTGCTTGTGTGGCGGTTGCCGTTGCGCTGGCGGTCCGTGTCGCTTCCGCCGTGACGGTTGGTGATTGCACGGACGGCGATCCCGTCCTGACATTGATGAACGTATAGCCGGTGGCGTTCTGGTCGCATGCGTTCAACGTGACCGTGAACATCGCAGGACCTTGCGCGACCCACCCGGCCTGTGGCACTTCGCGGATGATATAGTCACCCATGTCCAGACCCAGCAAGGCATAGACACCGTTCTGGTCCGTCACGATCGTCCGAATGACCGTACCCCCTCTCAACAGTTCGACGGTCCAGCCGGATAGTCCCGTGCCACCTCCGTCCGTCTTGCTGCCACGGATATTCCCGATGCATGTCCCGCCGCCAGATCCGGTTGACGAAAGCGCGGTGGAGGTTGCGGCAACGACGGCGGTCTGGGTCGCGGCTGGCAGTAGTGCGTTACTCGTCGCGGTTGCCGCCGCAATCGCTGTTGCGGCAACGACGGCGGTCTGGGTCGCGGCTGGTAGTGTAGCGATACCCGTCGCGGTTGGCGCGGCATTGGCCGTTGCGGTCGCGGCAATGACGGCTGTAGCCGTCGCCGGAAGGGAAGTAGACGTGGGAGTCGGAGCCGCGGGACCACACCCGGCACGCGACACGGTATTGCTGTCCAGTGTGACCGCGCCATTGCGTGCAAGCAGTCTGCCCATCACGTTCGCGCCGGTCGTCGCCGTAATGCTCGTGAGCGCCAGAATGTTGCCTTGAAAGCGTGTTCCCGTTCCCAGGGTAGCGGAACTGCCGACCTGAAAGAACCCGTTACAGAACGAGCCTCCGTTAATGACCTGCACGGTTGAGTTGCTAGCGGTCGTCAGCGTGCTGCCAATTTTGAACACGAAGACGGCTCCTGATATCCCCCCGGCGTCGAGCGTGAGCGTGCCCGTGAGTTGCGCGGACGACGAGAAGCAGTACACCCCGCGGGTGAGCGTCATACCGCCCAGATCCTGGCCCGTCAGGTCCTTCGTGCATGCCTGACCAGTAAGGTTGTTATACGCTACCGTCGTATCGCTCTGTGCCTGCCCGGCCACCGCGTCTGCGGCATGGATGCTACCGTTCGTCACACTCCCAGGAGGAAACCCCGTCACGGCGGTTCCCGGGCTGACCCCCAGATCGCCATTCACGGTGGTTGAACTGGCATTGGTCACGGCAGAGCCTCCCAGCACCGCGAACGTTTCAGCCGTGCCGAGGGTTGGCGCCGTCTGCCGTAAGCCCATCGCCTCTCCACTGTTCTGACCGGCCGCCATGAGTACCGCGCATAGCACAAGCGCCGCGGTGACCCGCGGTGCGCACAGTCCCCGCTTGAACATGGTCACTCCTTACCCCGAATGCACTGGCCTATGCCTATCGCAGGCAAACAGGCGTCGTCGGGTAGACATTGCGTTACCTAGAGCGTCCTGCTGACCGGTCGCTTACCGGAATGACTGTACCAGATGTGTAATTGATAACACCAATATGTCCGATGGGTTACCCGAAGGTACTATGCTCTACAGCACAATGCATTATACGAACAATTGGAAGATACCGTAACCTGTTTTGAATAGAATTGGATGGCGGCACCCGACTGAGGATACAACGTTGAAACAAACAGTCGTCATCGGGCGATGGGATCGAGCTGACGTGCCTTCAGGTGCCGCTGACCTGGTTGCTCTCTCTGGTTAAACCGTTGCGACATTCGCCCGACCATGGTTCGGCGCTGAGCACCTCCTGTGGCCAGACCCGGCAGCATCCACGGTCCTCCGTGTCATCATGGAGAGTAAAAAAATGCCCCCGCCATCTCCTTTGGTTGGCGATGCGGTCGCCAACTCCGATGATGCTGACACCCGTAGAGCGCACGGGTTCATTCCGGGGATGCAGTTGGCGCCCTTCACTCTACCAGGCGCCGTTCTTCTTGTTCAGAGCAGATGGTATCCTGGAAAGAGGCAACCTGAGAGGAGACGGCAACATCCATGTACATTGACCGGATCGAGGTCAGTTTTGATGCGGGCCATCGGCTGCTCGGTCACGCCGGGAAGTGCGCCGCTCCCCACGGCCACACCTATCGGGCCGAAGTCTTTTTTGGCGCACGCAAACTGAACGAATTGGGCCTTGTCATCGACTTCATCGACCTCAAAGCCCACGTCAAGCAGTGGATCGATCGGGAGTGGGACCACGGGTTCCTCATCAACGACCGCGACATCCTGCTCCTAAAGGCCCTGCAATCGGTCCCCGGCACCAAACTCTACCTTTTTCACAATGTCAATCCTTCTGCTGAGGCCGTCGCGCGCGAACTGTTCGAGGAGGTACAGCGACACTTCGGAGCCGTCGTCCGCGGCGTCCGCATCTGGGAATCCGCCACGCAGTACGCCGAGTTCATCCCCGACGATGACTCCGTATCCGAGAACTCCCGACGCTACGAGGAAGCGATGGCGTGAAAAAGCTCGGACTCGTCCTCCTCTCCGGTGGGCTCGACTCCACCACGGTGGCGTCACTTGCACTGATGCAGGGCTACGAGTTGCAGGCGGTGACGCTTGACTATGGTCAGTCGCACCGCCGCGAGCTTGACGCCGCTCGCCAGGTTGCCCAGCACCTCGGCATCCAGCACCGCGTCATCGAAGTGTCCTTCTACAGGGACCTCGCCTGGTACTCGGCCTTGACCCACGCTGAGCGCTTTACTCTGCCGGTCGACCGAGCCCCCGAAAACATGGGAGGCGATATCCCACTTACTTACGTCCCGATGCGCAACACCTTCTTTCTCACGCTCGGTGCCGCGCTGCTCGAAAGCGAGGCGCTTGCCGCCATCGAACATGACGGGATATCGCCCACCAACCTCACCGCCACGCTCTTCATCGCCGCCAACGCGCTCGACTACAGCGGCTACCCCGACTGCCGTCCGGAGTATTACCTGTCCGTCGCCGAGACCCTCCGTCTCGGCAGCAAGCTCGGCAGCCAGTATCACGTGTCCATGCGCATCGAGACGCCAATCATCGACAAAAGCAAAGCCGACATCGTCCGCCTGGCCCACGACCTGCACGCCCCCATCGACCTCACCTGGAGTTGCTACCAGGGTGGCGAGCGACCGTGTGGCCGTTGCGATAGCTGCCAGCTGCGTGCAAGAGGCTTCGCCGAGGCGGGCCTGCCCGATCCCGCGCTGATGAACGTCTGACCGATGCCACCAACGAGCCATCTTTCTGTTCTCTGTCAGCCGTGCGCGTGTCCCCGCTTTTCAGCCATGGTGTACCGATGATCAAAATGAGCCGCCTGCCTGGAGGCGAGCCCGAGATCTTTTCCTCCATCCAGGGTGAAGGCGTCTCGATGGGCGTCCCCAGCGTCTTCGTGCGCCTCTCCCTCTGCAACCTGAGATGCACCTGGTGCGACACAAAGTACACGTGGGATTGGGAGCACTACGACCCAACAACCGAGATCGTCACGCTGGACGTCCCCGAGATCCTCCAACGAGTCGAAGCGGGCAAGTCTCGCAACGTCGTCATCACCGGGGGCGAACCCCTCCAGCAGCAGGGGCCGCTCGTCGCGCTGGCCACCGCCCTCCGCCAGAGCGGCAAGCGCCTCGAAATCGAGACCAACGGCACCTATCGTCCCATACCGGAACTGGCCGACCTCATCAACCAGTGGAACGTCTCACCCAAGCTCGCAAACTCGGGTAACGAACCCGGCAAGCGCGACGTACCCGAAGCCATGACCTGGTTCGCCGCTGCCCCCGACGCTTACTTCAAGTTCGTCGTCGCCGGTGAAGACGACCTCGCCGAGCTCCAGACGCTCGTCGCCCGCTACGCCATCCCGGTCGAGCGTGTCCTGCTGATGCCCGAGGGCCGCGACCCCGTGGCCCTGCGACAGCGCTCGCTCTGGCTCGTCGACCAGTGCCGCGAGCACGGCTACCGCTTCAGCACCCGCCTCCACGTCATCCTCTGGGGCGACAAACGCGGCCGGTGAGGGGGCGTACTTCCACGTTCCGTCGTTATCGCCGCAGGATGGTTATTCGACCCGAGCGCCTAAGCTTGCACTGTTGGAGCCTATAGTTTCACCTCGCATTTCAGCCAGCATCTGTAAAATGCGCTTTCCCACGGGAGCCGACTTCCTAGTAGGCGTCAGTTGCTCCCTCAAATTCAGAAGCAGCCCGGCAATGGATTGTTCCTCGTTTGGACAGGATATTTTGAAACCCGGATTGAGCAGGTATGTCGAACTGCTCGTTGCTGGGCCAGAGGATAGTCCAGGAAGATCTCTTAAACGCGAATGAACTCCAGGTGAGCGTCGGGCACGTTACCGGGGTCGTCCATTTTGCCTGTCGCATCTTGCCCCGTCTAATTCGTCATGCTGACATAACCGATAACGTTTTCCCAAAGGCCCGTGATGAATGCACGATCTGTCAGAAAGGGTGCTGTACCCAAGGTCTCCCTTGGAACCCCACGAGTGCTATCTCCTCTTGCGATTTTGCGAACAGCGTCCGCTATGCGATGAAAGTTTTCGTCGCGCAGTGAAAATCCGACAACGAGCATATGGCGCGTGATGAGCATGGCTTGGACGATACCGGAAAGCGCAGTCCCATTGTCCGTGCCGCTGGAATATCCCTGGTCAGTGCCCAGCGCGCCGCTCCGACAACTCGGAGGTCCCACGTGCACACATCAACCATCGTTGGTAGACATCACCCAACCCTACCCCATCCCGAGACCGAGGGCAAATGTTGTGTGTCATCTGTTCGAGTTCCCCGCTTTGCACACCCCTCTCGTCCGCCTCCACGACCGCAGCAACCACGCCCTTCTGGCCACCGCCGACGTCGAAAAAAGGGCCTTCCCCTCACCCGGTGTGACCGTCCCCGCGCCCTTACCCGATGAAACAGCATCACCGCGAATGAGCCGACCGCAGTCGGTCGTTCTCTGCCATCCGACCGCAGTTGGAGGCTGCTTACCTCGAGTCCTATGTTCAGAGCAGTCCGCCCCCGTTCCCCCCATGCGTTACACTGAACCGCAGGCGCTGTGCGCTCAGAAACGAGGCCATGCGACTCGACGACCGAACCATCCGCACCAACCTGCAACGCGACCTGCTCAACGGCATCGGCGGCGCGCTCTTCCTCGGCGGTGTCTATGCCAACGGCGCCGTCGTCATCCGCCGCATGGGAGCAGACGCCACCACCGTCGCCTACCTCACCGCCATACCTTTCCTTGCCAATGTCGCCGTTCTGCTGCTCCTGCCCATCATTCCGCGTGGCAACCCCGTCCTGTTGCTCGTTGTCGCGTCGGCCGCTACCCGCCTGGCCAGCCTGCCCGCTGGCTGGGCCACCAGTCCCGCGATGCTCCTGGCCGCCTGGACCCTCATGTCGCTCTGCCTGGCGCTCTCAGCACTGCCCACGCTCGACGTCGTCTCGGCGATGTACCCCGCAAACCGGCGCGCCCACCTCGTGGGCCGTGTCCGCACCGTCTCAATCGGCGCCGCGCTGGTCGCCGGACCCCTCATGGGTAGCCTGCTCGACCGCTTTGGCGCGGGTATCACCTTTACCCTGATCGGTCTCACCTCCGCCGCGTGCGGCATTGCCCTCCTGAAGGTCCATGCGCCGCAGCAGCAGCAGAAAAGCCCCCGCATCTCCATCGTCCATGCCCTGGGCACCCTCCGTTACGATGTCACCTTTCGTGGCTTCGTACTCGCGTGGACCATGTGGGGCATCGGTGTCCTTCTGCCTCTGGCGGTCTACCCACTGCTCCTGGTGGATCGCTTCCACGCCAGCTATACCGCAATTGGACTGCTCAGTGCCCTCACGGGTGGATCGGCGCTGCTCACCTACCGCTGGTGGGCGCGCCAGGCAGACCACCGCGATCCCCGTCTGCTGGCAGCCCTAGGCTTTTCCCTCGCCACGGCCGTGCCGGTCGTCTACGCCCTGGCACCGTCTCTCCCCGTCCTCGGCCTCGCTTCTGTCCTGGCGGGTGTCTCCCAGGGCGCTATCGAGATGAGCAATATGCAGGCGATGCTGCGGTTCGCCCCGAGGGGTGACGCGATCCGCTATACCAGCGTCTTCAACGCGGCCGCTGGCCTCCGCGGCGCCATCGCGCCAGTTGCCGGTAGCCTGCTTGTCACCTCCTACGGTGCAACGCCGGTCCTGCTCACCGGCGCCGCGATTGGGCTCGTGAGCGCCGGCGGCATGTGGAGGTCGTCTCGCCTATCACTGCCAGCGCCGCATCTCGACGACCCCGCATAACATGGCGAAACCGTCGGTTGCTTTGACACCGGGCACGCACTATGCAATTCTTGTATATGGGTCAATCGCACGGACGAGGATACTCTCCGTGCGTTCTTTGTGTGAGGAGCATGACAACCGTGGCGGCGGCCGTAAACCAGGAGCGCCTCACCGATGTTATGCTGCGTATCGCCGCTAATCAGGAACGCGACTTCCGCTGGCGGAGCCTCCGCTCCCTACTGCTGCCCTACCTCGGCCCCGGCGACCTGCTCGACGCCGGGTGCGGCAGTGGCCACCTGTCACTGGAGGCACTCCGACGTGGCGCCAACGTCACCGCCGTCGATCTCTCCCCCGAGATGCTCGACGTCACCCGGCGAACGTGCGCGGCCTACACAGGCCACCTGCAGGTGCGCCAGCTGGATATGGCCAGCATCGGCCTCCTCGAACCTGCGCGGTTCGACCGCATTCTCTCCATCGATGTCCTCGAACACGTCAAGGACGACATGTCCGCGGCGCGGCACCTGGCGCGGCTCCTTAAGCCCAAAGGCGTGATGGTCATCCTGGTGCCAGCCATGCCATCCCTGTACGGCCCGCGCGACCGCGCTGAAGGCCACTACCGGCGCTACAGTCGTCACCGGCTCCGGCACATGCTGACGCAGGCCGGCCTGCACGTGACGCGGCTCCGCTACTGGAACGCCACGTCGCTGCCGCTCGTGCTACTTTTCGAAAAGCTGTTGCGGCGCAATATGTACGATGACGGCACGCGCTATCTCAGCGGGAGCCTCTGGAAGCGGCTGGCCAATGAACTGCTTGCCGGACTCCTTGGCGCCGAGCGCCACGTGGCACTTCCTGCGGGACTCTCGTTGCTAGCCACCGGCGTGCATACAGGAGAACAGGGGTAAGGATGCCCGACGATTCGACGGTCGCGCAGAAAGATGACGAACAGATACCCCGCGCGTCCGCACCTCGCCACGCCTCCCAGCCTCCCCGAGAGACACCTGGCGTGAATGGCTCCGGTGCGTCGCATGCCAGCACCGTCCCCGGCCTGCCGCTGCTCCCACCCCGCCTGAAGAACGACTTCTACCAGCGGCTTGCCGAGTCGTACCGCGTCCGGTACGGCTCCGACTTCTCGCGCATGTTCCACCAGTACCACTTTGAGCGGCTCATGGCCGCCGCCGCGCCAACTGTGGAAAAGACGGTGCTCGACGCGGGTTGTGGCGGTGGCGCCGTGCTTCACTGTCTGTCTGGCGCGTTCGGCAGCGTGGTGGGCCTCGACCTCTCGCCGGAAATGCTCGGCATCATCGATCGTGGTACCGATTCGAACTGTGCCCTCGTGCTCGGCCAGATGGAGCGGATACCGCTGCCCGACGAGAGCGTCGATTGCATCATCTGCCGTGGCGCGCTGTCCCACGTGGACGCGGTCCCACCGATCCTGCAAGAGTTCCAGCGCGTGCTCAAGCACGGCGGCGTCGTGGTGATTTCCGAGCCGTCACTCGACTCGGTGTTGCTGCGGCTGCCCCGTGCGGTCATCACCAGTCGGTCAAAGGTTTTCAAGAAGGGCCACAAGGCGTACGGCTCGAACGATCTGCTGCCGCTGCTTCGGCGGGCCGGGCTGACGGTGGCACGCAAGGAGTATTTCGGCTACCTCTCGTTCCCCATCTGCGATATGGCCGATGTCCTGCCAATTCTGCCCAGGCTGCCGTTCAAGACGGGCATCACGGCCATGCTGATCGCGATTGATCGTGTCCTGTCGCTCATTCCGGTCGTGAACCGGCAGGCGTGGCACCTCATTCTGACTGCGCACAAACCGTGAGCGTGCCCGCCACCGCCCACCCACAGGTCAGCCGTTCGCTCCTGCCGGGTAGCACCACACGTCGGGTGCTCGGCGTGCTCGTCACACTGGCGCTGGTCGCCGTCCTGCTCGCGCAGGCGTCACCATTGGCGCTCCTGCGGGCGCTCGTATCGCTGCCGCTGTGGAGCATGTCTGGCGCCTTTGCCTGCTATCTTGCCAGCGTTCTGCTGCGCACAGTCCGCTGGTCGGTGCTGATCCGGTCCCGCCGAGTGGGCATTCTCGTGCTCTTTCCGATCACCTGCGTACACAACCTGTATAACAATCTGCTGCCCGCACGTGCCGGCGAATTCTCGTTCGTCTATCTGGTACGCCGCTACTTCGGCATCTCGTCAGCCGAGGGGGTTGCCGTGCTCCTCACGGCCCGAGTGCTCGATTTTCTTGTGATCTGCGCCTACTTTGCCTTTCTTTTACTGTTCGCGAGCCAGGGCACGGCCGTGCAGGGACCCGCGATTCTCGCCGCCGCCGCCGGTGTCGCGGTGCTGCTCTTCGCACTGCTGCTCCACCTCGACCGCTTTGCCGCCCTCGTGCTGCGCCTGCTGGACCGTCTGCTCGGCCTTTTCAGTCTGCGCGGTGGCCGGGCGGGCCGTCTGCTCTTGAGCAAGGGCGATCAGGTGGTCGAGCACGTCGCACTGGTCGCTGGCCGCCGGAGTCTTGTCCTGCCCCTGCTGCTCTCTTTCGCTAGCGAGACGTGCGTTTTCGGCATGTATGCGTTCGTTCTGGCCGGTCTTGGCATCCACCTGCCGTTTCCCCGCGTGGCCGTCGGCGTCTCGTTTATGGAGAGCAGTACTGTCCTTCCCGTGTACAATCTTGCGGGCTTCGGCACCATGGAGCTTGCGTGGTCGGTCGGCTTTCTGCTGATGGGTCTCTCTCGAAACAGCGCCGTACTTTCGGGCTTTACCGCGCATCTGGTCATCGTCGTCTTTTTCCTCCTGCTCGGCGGCGCTGGCTGGCTCATGCTCCAGCGCATGCCAAAAGGTCCGGTGCCAGATGCGGAGGAGCCCACGACATTGCCAGCAGGTGTCGTCGCCGCGGCACCGAGCAAGCCAAATCTTCCGTCGCCGTCACGTTTCAGTCACACCGGCAGGACGCGGCGTGACTGACCCGGAGCAACGCTCACGCGTGGTCAAGTACAGCATCATCTTGCCCATCCACAATGAAGCGGGCAACATCCCGGAGCTCATCACCCGACTCCGCGCCACCATGGATGCCTACGCAGGTCGCGATAACTGGGAAGCCATTGCCGTCGATGACCTGAGTACCGATGGCAGTCTCGCCGTGCTCCACCAGGAGGTGGAACAATGCCCGAGCCTCCGGGTGGTCCATCACACCGTAAACAGGGGACAGACGGGTGGCTTCGAGACAGGATTTCGGCATGCGCGTGGAGACATCGTCGTGACTATGGACGCGGATCTCCAGGTGCTGCCAGAAGACGTACCGCTCTTGCTGGATAAGATGTCCAGCGGATACGACCTCGTCAATGCCATCCGGAAGAAGCGTCAACACGAAACACTGATTCGGTTCTCCTCACGCCTGTATAATCTGTTGATGCGACTCTTCTTCCAGAGCCCCGTCATCGATGCCGCGAGCAACTTTACCGCCACCCGTACAGCGTATGTGCGGGGCCTCCGACTGATAGAGAACGATCACCGCTACATCATCCCCATCGTGCGTCGCCGAGGTGCCAGGCGCATTGCCGAAGTGCGCGTGCGGCACGAAGCGCGCAAACATGGACGCTCGAAGTATGGGCTCAGTAAGGCAGTGAGCGGCACGCCCGAGTTGCTGCGCGCATGGCGGCGCCTGCGAAATGGTTTCTATGACCGAACGGATAACAGGATATGAGTAAGGTCTTTATTACCGGTGGCACCGGCCTGATTGGCAGTGCCCTCGCGAAGCGCCTCGTGGCCGATCAGCACGACGTGATACTGTACGACGCATTTATGAGCTTCGTGCCCTTTATTCACAGCCGCTATCAGGAGTATCTCCAGCACCGTATGAAGGGACTGCACGGCAATCCGCACGTCACATTTGTGCGTGGTGATACACGATCGTCTCAGAGCCTCGCCGAGGCGCTCCTCGAGCACACGCCCGATGCGGTCGTCCACCTCGCAGCCCTGCCCATCGCGAAGGAGTCCATGGAGCATCCCCACGAAGCCACATCGATCAACCTCGGTGGCACAATTACGCTCCTGGAGTGCCTCCGGCTGTCCCGCAGCGTGAAACGGATGGTCTTCGCATCGTCCAGTTTTGTCTACGGTCATTTTCAATCGGAACCGGCAGACGAACAGCACCCGCTGAACCCGATTGACATTTACGGCGTCACCAAGCTCTCAGGTGAAATGCTCACCCGCGTCTACTGTGATCGCATGGGAATAGAGCACGTCGTCGTGCGGCCCTCAGCGGTCTACGGCTTCACGGACACCAACCGGCGCATAACGCAAATCTTTGTGGAGCGGGCGTTAGAGGGCAAGCCACTCACGCTCCACGATGGCGGCACATCGCGGCTAGACTTCACCTATGTTGAGGACATCGCGCAGGGGCTCCACCTGGCGACGCTCAAGCCCGAAGCGAAGAACGAGACATTCAACCTCACGCGGGGACAGGCACGCTCGATCGCTGATCTGGCTGAGGTGATCCGCGAGTTCGTGCCAGATGTGAAACTCGTCAGTGAGCCGACCGACCTTGTACGCCCCAATCGTGGCGCACTCAGCATCGATAAGGCTCGCCGACTCCTCGGGTACGAACCGAGGTGGGATCTTGAGGAGGGGATGCGCGTCTACATTCAGCGCCTTCAGGAACTTGCACGATAACGTTGCGTGTGAGGCGCCAGGAACCACCACGGCGAGCACGGCGCATCCCCTGTATCTCCTTCGTATGCTGAAACGTCGAGCAGGCGGTGGGAGCGTGAACTCCCTGGCCTGGTCCAGGCCGTGGGTCGCCAGTTCATGGGACGGACAACTGCACGATGTCCACGGCACGCATCGCCCGATCACTCCGAGCGTACGACTGCGCCAGACCGCTGGTTGTGAATGGACCGGGCCGCGATATGAATGAGCCGCCAACCGATGCGTTAAAAATACACATGCTGGTGCATGCAGCCCCAGGGGCACGCGGCGGTGTGGTGATGTGTGGCGGTGCACGCGGTGGCACGCGCGGACCCGCTGGCATCTACGAGCCGCTGGCCGTGCGCTTGCAACAGGCAGGCGTGACATCTATCCGGCTCGACTATCGGTGGCCTAATCGCCTGGCTGTCTGCGTCCATGATGTGATGACGGTCATCAACAACCTGGAACAGCAAGGCGTGGAGCGAGTTGTCCTGATCGGTTGGTCGTTCGGAGGAGCGGTGGTCATTGGCGCAGGCGTGGCGAGCGAGCGGGTCGTTGGCGTGGCAACCATCGCAAGTCAGACGTCCGGGGCCGACATGGTGGCAGAGTTGGCGCCAAGAAGTCTTTTGCTCCTGCATGGCACCGCCGACGAGACGTTATCAGACGTCTGTTCCCGCGTGCTCTTTTCGGCTGCGGGGGACCCCAAGGAACTCGTACTCTACCCCGACGACAACCACGGCCTCACTCACCATGCCGCAGACGTACTCGAGAAACTGTACGCGTGGAGCGTAGCGATGTTGTAGGCATCATGATGGGGCGGAAGTCGCCACTACAGTGAGTGGTCGTCTGTACTCCGCCTGACACAATCGTTGGCCGTAACATGCCATGCCAGTACGCGACGGTCGAACCTTCCCGCCTGCCACCATGATACAGAAAGCACTAGCTCGGCGCAGCATTGCTGAGTTTCAGCCGAGACGCGATGCGGTCAAACACCCCCGTCGTGGCAACCCTGTTAGCAATAACACCCAGTAGGGGTACGCCGCCGGTACGCGCCGACTGGAGTGCTTGCTGGACGGTGAAGGTACTGGTCCGCGAGACGTCGACCACGAAGACCGCTCCGTCAACGCTTGCTGATAGCACAAGCGCATCGGCCATGCCCAGAAGAGGAGGGCCATCCATGACGACGATGTCATAGGTTTCCATGAGGGTGGTCAGGACATCGTGGAAGCGAGATGAAGACAGCATCTCGACCGGGTTCGGGGGCAGCGGCCCGGAGGTGATGATAGCCAAATTCTTCAGTTTTGTCTGCTGAAGCACCTCGGCAATGCCGAGCGACTGGTGACGAAGCACGTTTGTCAATCCCCTGGTATTGTCCACATCAAAGAGTTGGTGCAAGCTGGGCTTTCGAAGGTCAGCGTCTACGATCACCACATGCTTTCCTCCTTGTGCCAGCACCAAGGATAGATTCGCAGCGGTCGTCGATTTGCCTTCGGACGGATTAGCGCTGGTAATGAGCAAAGAACGCAAGGGGCGCTTTCTCCCCATATAGTCGAGGGTTGTCCTCGCGATGCGATACGGTTCGAGAGCGGAGTCGCGACCACCTCCTCTGCTCATGCCGTTCGAAAGACTTTCAGCAAAGACTGGCAAACGCTTTACAACACCGAGTGTAGGCAACAACGTAATATCTTTGACGAGTTCGGGCGCTCGTATCGTGTCATCGAAGAACTCGATCATACCAACTACAATGAAGGTGAGTACAATTGCCGCAATACCACCTATCGCTGTGAGGGTACGTACTTTTGGTGCTACAGGTTCTTCGGGTAACACTGCTGGCTGAATTATATGCACGTCATGAAGGCGATTCACGCCGCTCGCAGCTCGGTCATGTTGCTCGATAAAGACCTGACCTGACACGTTCGCGAGGTCCCGAGCAACCGCCGTTTGATGCGCACGAGCCGTGATCTCAAAGAGTTCCGTATCGCGGATAGCTTTCACTTTGATCATAGATTGTAACGTGGTCACCGGTATGAGAAGACCGAGCCTTTGCCTCACCTCGTTCATGACGACCACATCTCGGACCATGAAGACGTATGATTTTACTAATTGCTGATTAAGCAATGCGTCGTTGTATGAGCTAGTGAGATTTGAGGACGTGGTGTGTACAAGCACGGTGGCAGTCGCACTATAGGTTCGTCGACTATGGCTCGATATCAGGTACGTCGGAACGGTACCAAGGGCTACTGCAAGTAGAAAGAGCCAGTACCATCGCTTAAATACCCGAAGATAAATATCGCCTTCCATCGTTGCTCCCAGGTAACCCATTGTTCGGGTGCCGTTGTGTCCACGCCTCGTTCAACCTTCGTAATCGCTGAGACGGTATCCACCAGCCAGCTACCAATTACCGGCACATGATCTGGAGACGTGACTTGGCTACCAGGTCTCGTGCACGGGCGTCACGTGACGTATCATCTCCCTCAGACAGCGACTTCCCACGAACCTGATACATGTCTGATCACCTCATCACGTAAATTATAGCAGTGGAACAGGAACAGCGGAACGGTGAAATGAAAGCGACATGGCCCGACGAAATGAGGTCGCATGGCAGTTCCCGTATGTAGGAGCTAGACCAGCGTAGGGAGTGGTCGTCCATCGATTCATAGGAGCTCGTACAGCTTTTTCCGCCGAACGACGTTGGAACCACCGAACTACGGCGAACACAGAGAAATGTTCTGTCGGCGTGCCCATACGTACGCGAACAACGCGTAGCATCACTCTGAGCAACGGTCGCCGCACCGGTCGGCACGCAGCACCGTCCATCTTGCGGAACCGATGTCGGAGGGAAGATGAACGCGGATTATATAATACGTATCTTGCCGAGTGCAGATAGCCGGCAAACCCGCATGAACGCCAGGTGCGCGGGACAGCGATTGGCTTGAGGGTGAGTATGAAAGGACGTCCCACGTGGAAAAGCGGCTCACTTCCGTTCTGATCGCCGTTCGTCGAGCCACCGAGCCTGCGCGAAGATACGTCAGAGACAAGCTCGCTGAGGATCGGGAAAAGCGGGGATTGAATCTGCAGAATCGTCTGTCGTCACATCCTCAGGTTCAATCTGTCGGCCGTGGCAGTTACGGAATTAATTGGTCTCCTCGCATAAAGACGTATGTGCAGGACGCAAGGCTCACCATTGGCGCATTTTGTTCCTTTGCGCCAAACATCACCATTCTCTTAGGCGGGGAGCATCGGCCCGATTGGGTCAGTCAGTATCCTTGTGTGGATCGGCGATTCTGCCATGATTCTCTCTGGTGTCCGGATTGGTGATGGTGGTGTTGTCGGCGCAAGCGCTGTGGTCACGAAAGATGTGCCGGACTATGCCATTGTTGCGGGCAACCCTGCGAGGTTAATTCGCTATCGTTTCGAGCCGGAGCACATACGGGCTCTTCTCCACATACAGTGGTGGAGATGGAGCGATGCCAAGATTGAGCGATTTTTACCGCTCTTGCTGTCAGGCAATGTGGCTGCATTTCTCGCCCAGTGCGCCGAGGAGCCAGGCGCGACCATTGGCCTTTGTGGCACGGCTTGCTCGCGTTCTTAACGCCAAGCAGTGCACCGCCGTGGCGCGGACGGGAGGAGCGTCCCATGTGAGGGATCGGCGAAGGTCCTTGCGTACTGCCGACGGCACGTTGGCAGATGTGACGCGGTCAATCCGACAGGTCGCCGTACTCCCTCGGTATTTGCGTCGCGTATAGTAGATCACATTCGGGAGCGTCCGGACGAATGTTGACGACGAGCGCACTCGGCGCGAGGCGGCAATTGCGCCGCTAACAATTTCGAGGACTGCTGACCGCACGTTGATCGGGAACCGGCCAGGGTCGTCTGCCGAGCGTCGCCCTGCGTGACATCCCGTGTGACTCGTCGGTTACCATGCGGTCATCGGTAGGGACCTGAACATGGCGCACGGGCCTAGTCATGGGCGCGTCCGATGGGACGCCTGGCAAGCAACGGTTCGCAGATCGAGACCGAGGGAGTGGCCGGAAGGCAGTCGGTGGACAGGGACTGCACGGTGCTCGTGTGAGGGTAACCCGTTAAGTTACGTTTGTACCGAGGAGGGGAGTAGATTCATGTACGGTGTCGTTCGGCGATACGATGGCGATCCAAAGGTCTTACTAGACTTCGCACAACGCGTGCAGGGTGTGGTGGAAGAACTGCGGCAGATTCCGGGTTTCGTCAGTTACTACGTGGTGGTCACGGGCGAAACGCTTATATCGCTGTCGATCTATGAAGACCAGGCAGGTGCTGATGCCTCAACCGAGCTGTCTCGGAAGTATGCGTTCAACGAGTGGACGGACCTGAAGCTCAACCCGGCGGAGGTCACGAGCGGCGAGATCGTGGTTCACGCCGCGCGATAGGGTAGCACGACACCGGGAACCGCACAGGCAATCATAGAACGCGTTACCTGCCGTACCGGACAGGTTTGTGTCGCCCGCACGGGTCGTTCCATCTACCCTCATGACAGTGCGGCTGTTTCCCTGCCTGCTGAACAGGTGATCGAAACAACTGAAAAAGGTAGCGGACGCAGGGCGTCGCCTGGGGACCGCGTGTTCTACCCCTCCGCGAAGCGCTGTGTTAACCGGGCGATGTGACGCGCCGCCAGTTCAAAGTCGTGCAGGCGGACGTGCTCGTCGGGGCCGTGTGCGCCGTTGTGTGGGCCGTAGCCGACGCCTGGATTGACGACCGGGATGCCCTGCTCGGTGAACAGAAACATGGGTGTGGTGCCGCCCATGAGGGGCACTACGCGGGCTGGCTTGCCGTACACCTCCTGAGCTGTCTCCGTCATCATTGCCACCATGGGTGCGTCGGGATCGACCACACCCGGCCTCTCTCCACCAATACACGTTACCTTCACATCTGAAAAACCCTGTTCATCGAGGTGGCGACGTAACTTTGCCATAATGTCGTCGGGGTCCTGGTCCGGCACGAGTCGGAAGTCCATTTTTGCGACAGCTCGCGCGGGGATGACCGTCTTGGCGCCCGGTCCCTGATAGCCCCCTGCCATCCCCGCGATGTTGCCGGTTGGCTCAAACGTGGCGCGAGACACGGCGTCACCCGTCCTGCGCAACAGGAGGTGGTCGAGGCCAAATACCTGCCGGACGCTTTCCTCCTGGCTTGGTAGCCGGGAGAGCAGCTCCAGTTGCCGGGCCGAAGGCGGCCTGACGGCGTCGTAGTAGCCCGGGATGAGCACCCGTTCATCCTGCCCCTTGATGCTTGCCAGTGCCCAGACGAGCCGCCAGTTAGCGTTGGGCAACAGGTTCGCCTGGCCGGAGTGCGCATCCCGGGAAAGCGTTTCAACCGAGAGATCGACATACAGCAGGCCACGTGCTCCCAGGGTCGCGGTGGGGTAGCCATCCGCGTCGATGCCGCCTTCTTCCCAGATACAGCCGTCGGTTTGAGACGATCCGCGTACCGGGCGGCCCACGTCGGCAGGTGGGGACTGCCAACCTCTTCCTCGCCTTCTACGAGAAAGGTGATGTTGCAGGGATAGGCTCCCGTCACGGCCCGGATCGCGTCCAGTGCCGCCAGCCGGGCGATAAACTCGCCCTTGTCGTCTTTGGCACCGCGTGCGAAGAGCTTTCCGTCACGGATGGCGGGCTCGAACGGCGGACTTTGCCACAGTTCTAATGGCTCGGGCGGCTGCACGTCGTAATGGTTATAGAAAAGGAGGGTCCGGCCACGGTGGGAACCTTCCGCGTGCGCAAGGACAACGGGATGACCTCCGTCAGTTGGCAGCACATCGGCGGTGAAACCGCGCGCACGCAACAACGCGGCGACCAGGTCTGCACAGGCGTCGATGCCTTCGTGGCGCGCCGACACGCTCGGCTGCGCGCAGAGCCGGGTCAACTCGTCCATCCAACCATCCATGTGTTCGCTGATATAGCTGTCGATACCGCTCGCGTTCACGACCCTTCACTTCCTGTACCTACGGCTTCTGCCACGCTGCTCATCCGCTGTCATCGACGACCGTTATCGGGACCGTATCCGGCGCATGCCGGGAAAAGCTGGACCAACCTGCTAGGTGATCGGCGTCGTAGTGCTACCTACACGTCCAACTGTTCGAGATACTCCTCCAGGCCCTGCCAGACCCTGATGTGGCCACCATGCAGTTCGAGCACGCGGGTGACCCCAAGCGCACTCAAAAAGGCGCGATTGTGGCTTGCCACCAGCAACGCACCGGTGTAGTCGTGCAAGACCGCCGCCAGCGACGCCTGTGCGGCGAGATCCAGGTGGTTGGTGGGCTCATCAAGCACCAGGGTGTTGACCCCCTCCAGAACCAGCGCGCCTATCGCCAATCGTGCTCGTTCACCTGCGCTCAATCGGCCCGTGGGGGTGAACACGGCGTCACCGCTGAACAGGAGAAAGTGCGCGAAACCACGTGCGGCCACGTCATCAAGTGATCCGGCACGCCGGATCACGTCGAGCACGGTGTGTGTCGGATCAAGCGGTTCGTGTCCCTGCGCCACATAGCCCGGTCGCACGCTCGGTCCTCGTGTGACCACGCCGGCATCTGGCACGACTGCTCCGAGCAGCACGCGAAGCAGCGTACTTTTGCCACTGCCGTTCGGCCCAACGACTGCCCATCGCTCGCCTCGGCGAAGTTCCAGATCGACGCCGTCGAGCACGATCCGGTCACCAAAAAGCACCCGAACGCCTCGACCCGCGAGGACGATCTGGCCGGTGTCACTGACGGGCTGCAGGTCAAGCTTGAGGTTCCAGCCCTGCTTTGGCTTTTCCAACCGGTACTGCAACAGTTCGCGCTCGATGCGCCTTTTCATGACCGTTGCCTGTCGAGCTACACGGGCAGCGCGAGCCCGCGGCGCGAAGGCGATGGTGCTGGCTTCGACAGCGCGTGCACCGCTTTCAAGGGTGCCGATGGCACGCTGTAGCCTCGCCACCTCTTCCTGCTGCTGCCGATAGGCCGTCGTAGCACGTTCCTTCCGTGCCTCGCGCTCGGCCAGATACTGGGTGTAGGTGCCGCGATACGATTCAAGCTGCCCACCGTCGAGCACGAGGGTGCGTGGCGCGACCCGGTCAAGGAAGACGCGGTCGTGCGACACCACCAGCAGCGCACCCGCATATGCGGAAAGGTAGCGTTCGAGCCAGAGCAGGGCCTGGAGGTCGAGGTGATTGGTAGGCTCGTCGAGGAGGAGCAGCACGGGTTCATGCAGGAGCATCTGCGCCAGGGCCAGCCGCGTTTGCTCTCCACCACTGAGGCTGTCGATGAGTTGATCCGCGTTCAGGTGGTCGAGACCGAGGCCGGTGACGACGCTGTGCCGACGCGCCGCGAACGCCCACCCATCCGCATATCGTGCGCTACCCTGCGGCTCATCGCCAGCAATTGCTCCGTGGACCGTGGCCAGGTGAGGAGGCGCGCTGTCGAGAAAGCGCCCCACGGTAAGGGAGCCGGTGGCTGGAAATTCCTGGCGCACATAACCAACCGCGTGCTGGGGAACAAAGCATTCGACCATCCCCGCCTCGGGTTCCAGTTCACCGACGACCAGCCGAAAGACAGTCGATTTTCCAGCCCCATTCGAGCCGACAAGCGCGACACGGTCGCCAGCAGCCAGGGTAAAAGACACCCGGTCGAGCACCAGCCGTGGTCCAAACCCCAGGGATACATCAGCAAACTGCACCACAAGTGACTGTTTGGTACGCGGCATCGTGTGGACTCCTTTGGTACCATGCGAGGGTACCATGCCGCTGGTACACTGAAGTCATGCAGCCTCCCTCTTCGCTAACGCCCTGCACAGGTTCCGCGGTCCGCCCCCGAAGGCGGCGCCCCAAACAACTCCGGGCAGGGCCGCCGAGGTGACGTCAGAGCGCAATCATACTGCTCGCGTTCACCACCCGTCGCAGGCGTGTACGCTTTTGAAGCACGGGGAGACGTGCCGAGACCGGCAATCGAGGCCGTGTTGCACACAGTTTGCATGGCGCGTACGGTAGCCTTGCCGTGCTCTCAACCTGCGCTTTTTTAAGCGACATGGGCGGGTTTCGCCATGGCTGATCGTTTTCGTGATGCTGAGAGATCAACTCGTTTCAACCACGTGGGAGCACTTCCCCTTATACTGTTACCACGTTGGAGTGTGATGGACAGCGGGAGAGATACGTTGCGTTGGACGCGGGTGGCCCGGTGATGCTCCGCGACCATACAACAATCCGGCACGCCGCCGTCACCTCGCCACGGGCCACCAGCGCAAGCACGCTGGCAAACAGCCACGTTGCCTGCTCGCTGATCCTGTGCCAGTATGCCCGGTCATTTTCATTTGCGTCCCGCTTTCTGCCACGCGAAAAACGGATGGCAACGGCGGCGCTGTACGCGTTCTTTCGCACGGTCGACGATCTCGTCGATGAGCGCGACCCCTGTGCGTCACTGGAGCCGATTCATGGCCAGCTGAACATGTGGCGCGATGTCATCGTCTCTGGGCGCGACGATGCGTCCTACCATCCATTGCTCCCCGCGCTCCAGGCTACCCTGGAGCGCTACGCGGTCCCTCGGGTCTACCTGCTCGATCTCCTTGACGGTATTGCGTCGGATCTTACGCCACGTTCGATTCCCGACTTCCCGGCACTCAGACGCTACTGTTACCAGGTTGCTGGCACCGTGGGACTGGCGATGACGTCAGTGCTCGGTCTGAAGCACCCCGATGGCCTGGCACATGCGGAGGCGCTTGGCATTGCCATGCAACTCACGAATGTACTCCGTGACGTGGGCGAAGACCTGAAGGCAGGCCACATCTACCTGCCCCTGGCCGAACTGGCGCGGCACCACGTGACAGAGGAACACCTCTCTGGCGCCGTCCTGGACGCCAACTTTTGCTGGTTCATGCGGGAGCAGATCGCCCGGGCGCGACAGTATTATGCCTATGGAAGACATGGACTGCACCTGTTGGAACCGGATGCGCGCTTCCCGATCGCCGTCGCATCGGTGCTGTACGAGCACATACTCACGTGTATCGAGCGTAATAACTACGATGTCTTCTCGCGGAGGGCCACAACGACCAGGCGACAGAAGCTGTTCCTGGTGACACGTGCCTATGCCGTGGTTCGGGCTGGTCCGGCGTTGCAACCAGCCGCCGCACCGTAGCCGCTTCTTGTTGACTCGTGTCAGTCATGAACCTGGCGCTGTTCCTACCACAGTAACCACGGCCCTGCGGGCCACCACCCAGCATGAAAAGCATGCCATCCCCGTGGAACCACGCGGGGTGTCCGCAAAGGCGGACGTTGCCGTGTCAGGCGCGACTTCGGTCGCTGGCCGCGCCTGACCACCGAGGCGGAGATTGTCAACCAGGCAGCGTTCCTTGTTCAGGGCAGCGTCGGTGCCCCGGAGGGCGCCCCCGAGGGATGAAAATCAGGGCGCACCGACGCGTAGGGGCGGTAACGAGCGAAGCGAGCGGGGCAATACGCCCGCACACACAACCAATCGGTGATGGAATATATTCAGAGCAGTGTGCAGACGGCACGGAATTCTACCTCTCATGTTGTGAGGCAGGGTGCCTCGGGCAGCGTTAGCGGTTGGCCCCCGCGACCCAGGAAATAGCCTGGTGAACAAGCTGAGCATACTCGGGCCGCTCTAACGACCGACGGTCGTGGCCAGGAGCGATATAGCAGACGCGTCCCTGCCCATACTGTTTGACGTACACCATGGGGTGCCCCTCCGCGTTGGCGAGCACATTGAGGCCTTCGACGACGTCCTTCAGTTCGTAGAGTTCATCTTCGATCTCGTACGACGGCACCCCCGCGGTCACCGGATGGTCGTGGTCGGTGATCTCGACGCGGAACCGTTTGATCGGATCGTGTCGGCCGAAGTGGCTCCCGACCAGTTCCAGGTAGTCGTTGCTGGACCAGAAGGTTGCCGTCGCGGCGTGCAGACCAACATAGCCGACGCCGCCGCGCACGGCGCCGAGCAGTGCCTCGATCTGGCTCTCCGTGGCTTCGAGGTCGGTGGAGAAATTCAAGATGACATCGCAGCGAGCGAGGGTGTCGGTGTTGAGGTCATTTAGGTCATCAGTGATCATGCGTGTGCTGACGGGCGCCGAGCGAAGGATGCTTGCAAGGAGTGCCCAATGTTCGGGCCGGTTATGAAACTCCTTGCCTCGTCCCTGCCCCATGAGCAACAACGCCCGTGGCTGCCGCCCGCTTTCCGTGACACGGTCCCCTGTACCCTGTTCCATGGCCATTCCCTCCGCTCCGTCCATGCCCCGTCGGCGCCGTCCTTCAGATTCCGGGTCTTCCACTACTGCAGCACCATCCCCGTCACGAACGCCTGTACTCGGCCTCCGCTCGTCGCAACAGCGCCTTCATGTAGCCAATGGTGAAGGCAGTCCCAAGGCGCGGATCATCGGCCATGCGGGGAATATGGTCGGGGATGGCAACGCCACGGAACTCGACCTCCTGGAGCGCCTCCATCACCTGGTACATATCCTGGTAGCCGTCGTCCACAAACGTTTCGACGAAATGGGGGAGAGGCGCGTCGACGTTGCGGAAGTGAACCTTGAAGAGTTTCTGTTGTTTGCCAAAGTAGCGAATGGCGCTGAGCACATCCGTGCCCCACAGTTCGCCGCCTTCAAGCCAGCATCCGACGCACAGGCAGATGCCGACGTTGGGACTATCAGCGATCTCCAACGCTCGCTGATAGTTCTCGAAAGTGCTGAAGATGCGGGGTACGCCGCCAAGCCGCACGATGGGCGGATCATCCGGGTGGATGCCGATCATCACGTGCTCATTTTCCGCGACCCGCGCCGCCTCACGGATGAAGCGAGTAAAGTTATCCCACACTTCCTCCTCACTGTACTCACGTTCGTTGGTGAGTGGGAGCGCATACGTCCGGTCGTGCCATCGACCACTGGTCGCTTTCGCCTGGTCAAAGCCTCGCGCTACCGCCCCGCCGCGCGTCTCCTCGGGCGCGGTGCTCCAGATCCCGTTCGGCATGTGCGCGTAGGTGGTGTATGGGATGCCAGCGGCTCCCAGTGCCTGGAGGTGTCGCTTGTACTCCTCGATCTTCGCGTCGCGGTTCGGAAGGCCGAGCACGATGGCGTCCTGATTGTGGACGTCCCGGTTACCAAAGCCATAGACCGAAAGGCCATGCGCGGCGAAGCGTGCCTTCCGGTCGGCATAGTAGGCCGCGCTGGACTTCGAGGCGTCGGTCCACAGCACCACGTGTTCGACGCCCATCTGCCGCACGAACTGAAGGTCCTGCTCCTGCGGCTCGGGCGTTATTTGCACCGCTATCTTGATGCCGGGTGCGATGCGGTCCAGGGGACTCGACACCGCGCCTGTCGTCGCGCTTACCATGTCAAGGTACCTCTCGTTGTACATATTGTGGCGTCAGCGTTTGTCGTTATCTTAGCGCAGTCCGGGGCTGGGCTGTGAGACAACAGCAACGGGAACGCTGCTGGATCTATCGATGGCACGGGAATACATCGATGCAGGTGATTGAACACGGCGGTGCTTTTTCGGGGAGCACAACACAGGTGCATCGTCACGTTCTCGGGTGCTGGAGATGCTTTCCCTCTCCTGGCACGGGAGGAATCGGCATCTGAAAGACATCTCCCAACGTGCCATACTCAATGCCGCCGAGGCGTGCCACGGGTTGCAGAAGCGTGGGATCAACGGTGCCGTTCGAACGCAGAAGGTGTTCGCAAACGTGGACACGCACCACGCGCCCGATGACCATCGTGTACGTCGTGCCTTCTATGGGCACGAGTTGCGTCATCCGTGCCTCCATGGCCACGCGCGCCTGTGCCACGCGGGGTGGCCGAACGTCAGTGGACGCGGCACGATCGAGGCCCGCGACAGAAAACTCATTCACGTCGTACGCCCATTCGCTGCCAGTGGAAACCATCGCGCTAGCCAGTTGTTCGTCTACGACGTTCAGCACAAAGTCGCCGGTCTCTTTGATGTTGCGGAGGGTATCTTTTGCCCGCCCATCGCGTTGAGCAGGAGAAAACATGACCATGGGCATGGGTCCGCCGATGGCGTTGTAGAACGAGAACGGGGCGAGGTTGGGGATGCCGGTTGAGCCAACGGTGGACACCCAGGCGATTGGCCGCGGCACCACGACGCTGATAAAGAGGCGATACGCGTCGCGTGGTTCCATCTCTCGAATCGCGTACGAACGCATAGGCGCGAGTGACAATTCGCGGGGCGCCGACGGCGCCGTTTCGTTGTTGATAGGACACCTCCTTATGGCTGCATAGCCTCCATGTCTTCACACCGCACCTCCCGGTGACGCCATCGCTCGGGATTCGAAGCATGTCTGTGCCCAACAGACCAGCGAACGCAATGAGAGTGTACGCTCTACGCATCCCCGTCTTGACGTGAACGTGCGCTCACGCCACCATAACCGCGGCGTTGCGGGCTGGCGCCCCGGGTATCCTTGCCGTGCGTGGATCCACCGGGTGTGAATTGTGGCAGCTTTCGAGGACAGACCTCAGCGCACATGGTGGAGATCTGTGGCCAACATGTGAAGCCGACTGGAGAAGACACCTCCGCACATCGAACCGATATACACCATGGTGACGTCAGTTCCACAGCAGGAAGGCAACCGTGATGCACATCGCTTCCAGCACGAGCCGCCCTCCACTAGCCCCGGCGCCCATGTCCCTGCTGCCTCTGGGGAGCATCGTGCCAGAGGGATGGTTACGTAGACAGCTACAGGTGCAGGCGAACGGGTTAACGGGCCACCTCGAAGAGTTCTGGCCCGATCTGGGAATGAACAGTGCGTGGCTCGGCGGCTCTGGCGAGGGCTGGGAGCGCGGTCCGTACTACCTCGATGGCCTGATCCCTCTTGCGTACCTTTTGCATGATGACACCTTGAAAGCACGGGCCCAGCGATGGATCGACTGGGCGCTCGACCATCAGCAGGAAAACGGCTGGCTGGGACCAATCCACGACACCCACGATACCGGACGACGTTCGTATGATGCCTGGCCGGTGTTTGTGATGCTCAAGGCACTGACACAGTACGCCGACGCGACGGACGACCAGCGCGTCGTGCCAGCGGTGACGCGGTTCCTCGCTTTCTTGCGCGACCACCTCGACGACTACCCGCTCTTTAGCTGGGGGCAATTCCGCTGGGCGGAACTGGCCCTGACCATCGTCTGGCTCTCCAACCGTGCCGGAGAGGGGTGGCTGCTCGACCTTGCGCGACGAATCCACGACCAGGGGTACAACTGGACCGACCACTTCAGCCACTTTCGCTACCCCGAGCGAACACGTGATGAGTTCGGTCTGGCGACGCATGTGGTCAATAATGCGATGGGGATCAAGACGCCGGGCATCTGGTCTCTGTTCTCGCAAGACGCGGCAGACCGCCTGGCGGTGTGTGAGGCGCTGGACCACCTCGACCGCTACCACGGGCAGGTAACCGGCGTTTTCAGCGGTGATGAGCATCTCGCGGGCCGCGAACCGACGCAGGGGATGGAACTGTGCGCGGTGGTGGAGATGATGTTTTCACTGGAGCAGCTTCTACCGAGCTTTGCGGACCCCACAATAGCTGACCGCCTCGAACGCATCGCCTACAACGCGTTGCCCGCGACCTTTTCGCCCGATATGTGGGCACATCAATACGATCAGCAGGTGAACCAGGTGTTGTGCAGCGTGGCTCGACGCCACTGGACCAACAACCACGACGACTCCAACATCTTCGGTCTCGAGCCCAACTTCGGCTGCTGCACGGCGAATATGCACCAGGGGTGGCCAAAGCTAGCCACCAGTCTGTGGATGGCGACGCACGACGGGGGAGTGGCGGCAGCGGTCTATGCTCCCTGCCGCGTTATCGTACGTATTGACGGGCAGGACGTCACGATCATCGAGGAAACCGACTATCCATTCAGTGAAGTTGTCCGCATCACGATAGCGTGCAAGGGTTCCGTGACCTTTCCACTGCTGCTCCGCATCCCTTCGTGGTGCCAGTCGGCGACGATTGAACTGGCTGACGGCGCCACGCTTATACCGCGCGCGGGCGCATTTCACCGGCTGGAGCGCCTGTGGAACACGGGTGAGGTGGTCACCCTGCGGTTGCCGATGGCGGTGCGTGCCGTTGCGCGACCTCATGGGGCCATCGCGCTTGAACGCGGTCCCCTTGTCTATTCCCTGAAGATCGGTGAGGAGTGGCGAATGATCGGTGGAGAACCGCCCCATGGCGACTGGGAGGTGTGGCCCACCACGCCATGGAACTACGGACTGGCCATTGACGCCGAACACCCGGAGGTAAGCGTGGTGGTGGAGAGTAGTGTGCCTGTCCGTGAACTGGACCAGACCCTGTTCGCACCCAACAATGCTCCGATCCACCTTCGTGTACCGGCACGTCGCTTGCCTCAGTGGACGATGGAACAGCATTCGGCGGGCCCGGTGCCCGACGGTCCGGTGGAGTCGGACGCGCCTCTGGAAACGATCACCTTGATTCCCTATGGCTGCACCAACCTGCGCATCACCGAGTTTCCCGTCGTCACGCCGCGTGCCTGAGGCACAGACGTATCTCTGCCCAGCCGGTCATCAGTCGGTGACCGTCCGGTCGATGCTGGACTAACTTCGTGGGGGAAGGCGTAAGGTGGACCACGGAGCGGGGCTCGACACGGAGAAAAAGGCGGCCTCCTTCGCAGCAGGGTGGATCGGCATACACCGACGGAGATGCGTGCCGACCCCGGAGATGCTACCTTGTTCTTTGCGTCTCACGACGATCATTGCCCAGTGGATAGGAACAATATGCTCCGCACACGCATTTGTGAGCTCCTCGGCATCCGGTACCCCATCGTCAATGCTCCCATGTCGGGCACGGCGACGGCGGGTCTGGCCATCGCCGTCTCGGAAGGGGGAGGCTTCGGGCTCATTGGCGGCACCACATCGAACGGCCCGGATTGGCTGCGAGCACAGATTCGCATAGCGAAAGAGCGGACCGCTCGCCCTTTCGGCGTCGGATTTATTTCGTCGTTCCCTGGACTTGACGACCTCGTGTGGGTCGCGCTGGAAGAGCGTGTCGCCGCTATTTCCCACTCGTTCGCAGACCCGACGCCGTATGTGGTGGCCGCGCACGCGGCAGGGGTGAAAATCCTTGCCCAGGTGCAGACGGTGGCGCAGGCGAAGATCGCGGCGCTGGCAGGAGTGGACGTGATTACGGCCCAGGGTAGTGACGCGGGCGGCCACACCGGCTATGTTGGCACGTTCTCCATGGTGCCAGCGGTCGTGGAAGTGGCGGGTGACATTCCCGTGCTTGCCGCCGGGGGTATCGCCGACGGACGCGGTCTGGCCGCGGCCCTGTTGCTGGGGGCGGAGGGCGCCTGGATCGGCACGCGGTTTGTCGCCAGCCGTGAAGGCGCCATTGCCGGGTGGGTGAAGGAGCGCATCGTCGGCGCCAGCACCGACGACACCGTGCTCACACACGCCTACGACCTGACGTTTGAATCGCCATTCCCCGCCGGGATCGGCGACCGTGTCCTCCGAAACGACTTTACATCTGCCTGGCACGACCGTGATGAGGACGTCGTGGCCAGACGGGAGGAACTCCGGCGTGAAGTGACCACGGCGATGGAGTCGGGCAACGCACGCGTCGCGCCAGCACGGGCAGGCAGTGCATCGGGCCTGATCCACGGCATCGAGCCAGCAGCGGACATCATCTGGCGGATCGTCACCGACGCGGAGGAGATCCTTCGCAGTCGTCCCGCACGCCTGCTCGGGGAGCAGAGCGGCAGAAATGACGGGAACTGAGGTATCCGTATCACGCACATCAGCACGTACGGGACATGTGTCGCGAGACGTTTGACCGGGATGTTGGCGCAAACGATTCCATGACCAGGCACGCATGGCCGGCCGGGTACGGACGGCTGGCAACGCCGACATCCCGGTCATCGCACGTTTCCGTGCCGAGCTTCTGCGCCGTGACCACGAGGAGTGCGGCCTTCCCTGTCCTGACGATACATCCACGCTCGACGCAGGGTTGCCAGACTATTTCATCTCTGGCTATCCCGCCCGCTCCGGGCTTCCGTCGTTCATCCTCGAACGAGATGGGCAGCTCGCTGGGGTGGCGGTCTCCTTTCCCAACGACGGCATCGGTGTCGATAGGCGTGGAGACACGTTTATGCCCTCCCCTGGGCTGCCCAGACCAGGCCCCGGCGGAGGAGCGTGAGCGCCTCGGGAATCTCGAAGACCGACGCTTTATGGCCGAGCGACAGATGAAACACGCGTCCCTTGCCCCAGCGCTTCGTCCAGACAACCGGCATCACGATGCCCTCAGCACGGTCTGCATCCACGGCCTCCTGCGCCTCCCGGTCGTAGCCATCGCCAGACGCGGCACCTTCGGCCACGTGCGTCGTCGCCAGCACGCGCACCGCGGGGTCCACGTGCATATAGTACTGCTCCGAGGTTACGTAGAAATTTTGTAGCCCCGCCGTGATCTCGCTGGGAGCGGGGCCGATCCTCACCAGATACCGCACATCGGCGTTGCCGGGATGTGCCACCCACTGGCCGCCAGTCATGAACTGATAGTCGGTCGCCTGTCGAAATGCGTCACACATGCCACCGTGCCACCCACCGAGGCCGACACCAGACCGCACAGCGGCTAGCATCGGCTGTAACTGTTCTTTTTCAATGGCTCCCATCGTCCACATCGGCACGATGAGGTCAAGCTGCTTCAGCTCCTCTTCGTCACGAAAGGCATCAAGCGTGTCGGCCAGGGAGACGTCAATTCCCTCGGCGCGGAGCTCACGAGCGGCGATCTCTGAGGTCTCCATCGGTTCGTGGCCCAACCATCCGCCGCGTACGATCAGTGCTCGCATAGTTCCTCCTTGCTCTAGACCTGGTTACTTCCAACCCACCGCTCGCCCGGTTGCGCCGCTTCGTCTCGTAGTTCACGCAGACCACCCGGGGTCGCTCCCGAACCGCGCAGAGGTCGGTGCTGGTACACAGCGGGAAGCGGCGCACCGAGAACTCCTTCGAGGCGTGCGATCTGACGTCGAACAATATCTGGCCGCTGCCCGGCTACGTTTTCCGACTCGTCCGGATCAGCGGAACGGTCGAACAGCTTGAGGCCCACTGCGGGATCGAGGGTGTTGATCAAAAGATTCCAATCGCGGTCACGTACGGAGGCCCATGTCTCCCAGCCCGTCATCACGTGGTCGCGTGCATGCAAGCTATCCGCGCCTGCTCCGCCCACCACGAGGGGCCAGAGATGGTCACCGTCCACGCGCGGGTGCGGCACACCCAGCAAGCCGAGCACCGTGGGAAGGACGTCGTGGTTCTGGACAAAGGCATCCACCGAGGTTCCCGCGCCCTCGCCGTGAGGGTGGCGGATGATCAGGTTCATCTGTGTATTGTATGGATACATGCGGGTTGCGGCTTTACCAAACTGGCCCTTGTCCCACAGCTCGGTCCCGTGGTCCGACAGCACGGCGACCACCGTGTCGTCCAGTGCTCCAGTTCGTTCCAGTGTCTCGACAAAGCGACCAAATCGGTCGTCGCAAAAGGTGCAGTAGCCCTGGTACAGCGCCTTGGTACGGGCGATGTCGTCGGCGGTGGCGCGGGCATGGGCGGCACTGACGGGGGCTCCGTGTAACAGCCTCCGCGCCTGCGCCAGGGCGTCCATGCCACCGGCGACCTGGGGCGCATTGAGCATTTGCGGGACGATGTAGTTTTGCAGGCCATCCTTCTGGAAGTAGGCGTCGGCGTAGCGCATGGGCGGGTCCCAGAACTCGTGGGGCGAGAAGCTCTCCACCCAGAGACAGTACGGGGCAGCTCCCTGTATGTCCCGGACGAACTGGCCAGCGCGATCGAGCACTCGGGAGACAAAGTAGTCGTCGTCGGATTGGCGGTCGCGCACCTGTGCCAGATACGACGGGGGTCCTATGCGAGAGGAACCGATGTCGCGTGCTGTCTTGAAGCTCGCTGCGCCGAGGCGATAGGTGTCGCCTTCCTGCCCACGGATGAAGTCCCAGCTGACGAAACCACGGGTAAAGTTCTGTGTCGGTTTGAACATATGCCAGAGGTCCGAGACAAGTTGCGTAGCGTAGCCTCGGGCATAGAGGTATTCAGCGATCGTGGTGTGCGCTTCCGGTATCGCATGCCACCCAAGGAGGTTCGGGTGCGAACCACGGTCGGGGATGTGGTGCCGCCAGGGGTACGACCGCATACCGGTGAAGAGGGCGCGGCGAAAGGGGATCGTGGGAAGGCCCTCGCCCCACGCGTTCCGAAACACGACCGACTGATCCGCAAAACGGCGCAGGTTGGGCATGCTCGCAACGTCGCCAAAGACGGCATCGTAGCGCAACGTGTCGAAGACCAGCACGATGAGGTTGTGCGGCATGCGCCGTGGTTCTCCTTATCGAAGCGTCGTGTGACGGGCAGCACCCATCGTATGTCCCAGCATTCTACCTACCCAGCCGGCGGTTGGGGAACCTGTGCTGAAGGCGGTCCCCACGCCGTATACTATACGGGACGCTGAAGTGAGGTATCCTTGTCTATCATCCCCTCACGTGGAACCTGCGATGGAATCGCTTGCATTGCCGCTGTCAGCCCTCTCTTCGTACCCCTCGTCTGCCAGTGTCCCATACCGCGCTGATGCTAGCGACCGGGACGACATCGACCACATGCTCGACATGACGTATATGCAGGAGGCACGGAAACGCGCATCAGCCGTTCGGCAGTTGTGCCTCTGCCACCTGAAAATGAACGATCGTGATGTCTGGGACCGCCTGCTGGCAATGGTGACAGACGACGATGCCACCGTGCGCGGCCATGTGGTCCATGTGTTGGCAGACGGCTCGCTGCGTCGTCGGCTTACCGAGGTGGTAACGGCACTGGAAACGCTCTGGCACGACCCTGACCTCAAGATCCGTCGACGTGTGCGCCGGGTGCTGGCGACGTACCAGCGCACCGGCAACGTCAACAGTCTGTAGGCAACGCCGTCATCTTCAGGCACGCATGGAGAGACATACCAGGGAGCCTCACCGCTGATGGTTTCGTGTGACGGTCGGTTGCACGTCCCCTCAACATTTCCCCCATCCCTGGAACCGATGGTCTGCTCGGTTCCGCATGTTTTCGGGATTCAGGGCCGGTAACACGTATACTTTAATTGTGCGGGTTCCGACCCAGGGACCGCCCGGCCTGTGACCTGATGACAGAAGCACACGGTCGGTTCACCGGGTTGATAAGGGTGATAGGGTTTCAAACAGTACATGGTAAGTTCGTCGATCGCCCGTTCAAAGATGGCTGTGTTCTGTATCCTCGCAGTGGCATCGGTAGGTGCGTCGTGGCCGCATGCAGCCACGAATATGCAGTCTCTTCGCGTATTGCACGCCGCCGAGACATCGCCAGAAGCCATGGTCCTGGCTGCCGACCATATGCTGCGGGACAACAGACGGGCGGCGCTCTGGCAGGGACTCGCCACATTCAATGCACGTCAGCTAGACACATCGCAACAGATACTGACACGTGGCATCCTGCGCCACCCGAATGACGCATTACTGCGTATCGCGCTCGCGCGCGCCTACTGGGCCGCCGGGCGTAGCACCGAAGCGGCCGATCAATGGGTACTCGCCGGGGCATGGGGTGAGTTAGCACGTACCGCGCAGAGCGAATTGAACAGCAGACATTGGGATGCAGCCGTGCTGCTCGCGACGGCCGCCGAAAAAGGCTCGCCTGAAGTCACCGTCGTAGTGAAAGCACGGGCACTGGCTGGCAAGGGAGATCACGACCGTGCATTGGCTGTCCTGTCCCAGGCGCTCGCTACCAATCCCGGAAGCAAGAAGCGTCAAGCCTGGCTCGTCGCGCAAGGTGATATTGATGCTTCCGTTGAATATTGGCGAGCGGCAGGCCAGCCTTACGCAGACACTGGAAGACGCCGGGCTCCGCAGGCTCGACTTCCGGTTCTCAGATGGTGGCGCTACCGTGCTGATGAATTCTGGCCTCCGGTTGCGCCACCTGTCCCGCCGGGATCTGGGTGACATCCTGAAGACAGCGTGAGGATGGTTAACTATCCCACGTGCACTCGTATGCCGTGTGCCTGCTGCCCCGACGTGGGCCATCAGCTGCTGGCGAGGGCTCCACGGTAGGCTTCGTCAGTGGAACCGTCAGGCTGTGCTCCAGGCGTCTACGAGAAGTTCCACAATGCGACGAAACCGCAGCTTACGTTCGTCCGACATCTCTGCATGGGCTAGCAGCCGCACCACCGCCAGCAGTGTGGGGTCACTTGGTCCCAGATCCATAAAGGCCCGCGGCCAGTACCCGGCACTCCCGAGAAGCGCACTCGCCCGCGCTTCGTCCAGATGCAGCGCGTCAATGATCGCCAGCACCTGCTCCGGTCCGGATGGCCCGCGATCACCACTTTCAAACCGACTGATGATCGCCTGGTTAATGCGCGTGGCCTGCGCAAGACCGCGTTGCGACGCGCCGTGCTCCTCGCGGTACTGTTTCAATAGTTCAGCGAACGGTGGCATCTGTGGTCCAGTGTAATTGCCTCGTCTGGCCAGTCGCCAGGTACCTCGTACGTCACAGTAGCAGCGTGTACCGCCGACTGGCAAAAGAGGCGACCGCGTGGACGCGTATTCGCACATTCGCGTCCGCGACTCAGACGCAGATCCCGACCGACGTTCATCACGCCAGGTCCACAGGATGCCTGGTGTTCCCACCTCCGAACTGGACGACCGGCACCACGCCTACCCGTACCGTGTGCTCAATCAGGCAGTGACGGCTATTGCCGGAACCCCGACAGATCTCTCAACCCGCCGTGGGCTGTCCATACGTGCGCCAGGCATTCCGGGCGCGGATATCGTACGCTGGTAGGACGTAGGCCAGATGGTCTGTGACACGATGTGTACGCCACAGGAGATAGATGCGCAGCCCGCTCAACCTGTTGCTCTTGCTCGTGCCCGTGGCCGTGGTGGCGCGTGTCCAGGAGTGGTCGCCCTCCCTGGTATTCGGCCTGAGTGCACTAGCGATTGTGCCCCTGGCGTCGTGGCTCGGTAAAGCCACGGAAGAACTGGCGGCCCGAACAAGCGCGGGCATCGGTGCTCTCCTGAATGCCACCTTTGGGAACGCCACAGAGCTGATTATCGCGCTCTTTGCGGTCAGCGCCGGACTGGTCGATGTGGTCAAAGCAAGCCTTGCCGGTTCAATTATCGGCAACATTCTCTTCGTTCTCGGCCTTGCGATGGTCGTGGGTGGTGCGGGGCGGGAAAAACAACTCTTCAACCGGACCGCTGCAAGCACCGCGGCCTCGGCAATGACACTGGCGGTCATCGGCCTGGGCGTGCCTGCCGCTTTCGCCGCGGCATTTCCCCAGACCGATCGAGCAGCCCCCGAACCGCTCAGTCTCTATGTCTCGGTACTGCTTATCGTGGGCTATGTGCTCAGCTTGCTCTTTAGTTTGCATACGAATGCGCACCTCTACGTCGGGCACGTCACCGAAGATCGGGGAGCGCTCTGGTCGGTGGGTCAGTCGCTCGGTGTCCTTGCCGCCTCGACGATTGGTATCGCCGTCATGAGCGAAACATTGGTCCATAGCGTTGAAGGGGCGACACGCACACTGGGATGGAGCGAGCTCTTCATCGGCGTGATGCTGATTCCCATTATTGGCAACGCCGCCGAGCACCTGACCGCCGTCGTCGTAGCCCGCAAAAATCAGATGGACCTCAGTCTCGGCATTGCGATGGGCAGCAGTACGCAAATCGCGCTCCTGGTCGCGCCGTTTCTCGTGTTCGCAAGCATCCCCCTGGGCCATCCGATGGACCTCATCTTTTCCCCCGTCGAGCTCGTCGCGATCGCGGCATCGGTTGCCATCGCCAGCCTGGTCACGTTAGATGGCGAGAGTCACTGGTTCGAAGGCGCCCAGCTTCTGATTGCTTATGGCATCATCGGTGGAGCGCTCTTCTTCTATCCGTAGACCCACACCGGCCAGGTACGGCGGCCAACGTCATCGTCACCAGGGGTACACCACCATGCCAACGTGGGGCTGCGTTGGAGGATGGGGAGCAGCACGCGCACGTCCGCTGCTGCCTTCGGCATGGCGCGGGCGTCGGGCTAACTGCGGGCGTGCGCTCGTCCGACAACCTGCAGCCCTTGTCAGCGTTGCTCCGTGTTCTCTGGACTGCCGCGAGCACGAGCGCGTGCCTACACCGAAGGTTCCGTGCTGGCTGATCTCGTTCGGTACCAGTGACGCCACAACCAGAGCAGCACCAACACGCCAATGACCACCCACGCGCCAAGCCCAATCCTCCGAAGGATGATCTCAAGGCGATGGAGATTCTCAGCAAGGACATAGCCCAGCGAGCAGTACAACAAATTATACGAAAAGGCGCCCATCAGTTCGTACCACACAAACCATTTCCACGAAAAACCACTGATGCCTGCCGTCAGTGCCAGAGCCGATCGGACCTGCCCCGCAAAGTGTGCCAGGAAGACGGCCCACGGGCCATGCCGCTCGAAAAACCGCCGTGCACGCGGCACATGTCGCACCATCGGCCGTCCAAACCAGGTATGCTCTACCGCCCGAAAGAGACCGGACCGTCCGATCAGGAAGTCTGTGAAGACCCCGGTTGTCGTGCCGACGGTGGCGAGTACCAACACGATTGGCCATGACAGCGTGCCGACCCGACTGTATAAAGCACCCAGCAACACCATCACACCGCCCGGGAAAAACAGCCCCAGCGCCAGCGTGTTCTCGAAATAGGCGCCCGCAAGCACCAGGACATAGCCCCAATCGTCATACAACGGTCGGAGCCATGCCACCAGAGCTTCGAGGTCCCCGAATCGGCGTACAAAGTCTTCTACGGCTGCCATGCCTCTTCCACTCACACGGGTGCCCACCAAAGTTTTGCGATGATCATGGTACGGGTGAGATGAAGGGGCGGTTCCACGGATGGGTGGGCAGGGGACGACCGTGGACGATCTGTGGCGGGGACGCCTGGCGCATGCGCCGGTGGG
>JAABUZ0100000747.1_pt1 | contig 73295 bp, 71 predicted proteins | sample 5562091 | NCBI WGS metagenome assembly JAABUZ01 (sample SAMN12813069, study PRJNA571459) | rock metagenome | isolation source: Antarctica rocks | place: Antarctica: Victoria Land, Linnaeus Terrace sud | collected 2015-12-21
GAGAGGCGGCAGACGGATGAACTGGCAGGGGAGGGTGGGAAGGGAGGCGCGTACCGCCCTCTGGTAACATTTTCAATTGAGGGAACCATCATCATTCGGTAACATTTTCAGTTGACTTGACACGGCACCACTCTTTCTCGAGTCTCCGTCCTTCCAGGGGAAATTGCCTGAAAAGTCATGCCATCCCTTCTAAAAGAATGCGTAAGCGAAGATGGAGACGATTATGGTAGCCATACATTTGTCGCATCAGAGCTTTGGTGCGATTGTTCTTGCCCTCCACAAAGCCGTTGGAAAGGATGGAGACCCGGGAAAAATGTTGGGGCACCCCATCAGCGCAAATTTTCCTTTCTTGACTTTGCCACGCGCAACATGCGATGAACATGATCATCTATTTAAGAGCTATATACTACTGTATGCTCGATACCAACTAGGTCCGCACTCATGTTCCAGACCCGCTCTTGCAACGTCTCATCATAGGAAATGGGAACTGATGGCTCCTGCTTTCCTTTGATAAAGTACTTTCCGGTGACACCTTCCACCTCTGGTGACGTTGCTAAGTAGAGTGCTGTCTGCGCTCCCTGCTCCGGTGTCTGGAGGAAGCGTTTGATGATGCCAACAAAGGGACGTGCAATTGGTGGTGCGACGTTCGCAATAATGTTGGTTGCCATAATGCCTGGGTGGAGAGCATTCACCGTGATGCCCGTTCCGGTGAGTCTGCGTGCTAAGACGTACCCACACATCACCATTGCAAGCTTTGCCTGACCATACACGTCAAAGGGCACAAACGTGTGCTCACTCTGTAGATCATTCAAGTTGATTGAGCGTGTCATGGAATTGGAGGCGACATTGACGATGCGTGCTGATGCGCTGGCACGCATCGTCTCCAGAAGTGCATTAGTGAGGAGAAAGGCCGAAAGATGGTTGACAGCGAGATTCATCTCTATCCCATCCACGCTCACCTGTCGCTGTTGGAAATGAGCACCCGCATTGTTCACTAAGACGTGGAGATGAGCATAACGCTGCTGAAAATCCTGTGCGAGTTGGCGGACTGCGTGTTGAGAGGAAAGATCGGCCACGAGTAGATCAAGAAAGGGATTGCCTGTTGTAGCCACAATCTCTGCCTTGGCCTCCTCGCCTTTCTGACGATTCCGAGCGACTATCACGACGGTTACGCCCTGCCGGGCAAGTTCCGTGGCAATGGCTTTTCCCATTCCAGCATTCGCGCCAGTGACGAGAACAATTTTCCTTTGCATCATTATCTTTTCCTTTCTTTAACTTACGCGGTAAGAGCGAGAGCCTTGCGAACTGAGGTTGTATCAGTCAGGTGGTGTAGCATAAAATCTGCAATATCCGCTCGCGAGATGCGTGACGTGATGTGCATGTGAAGGTCGGGACCACTGTGATACTGTTGAGTTCGTGGCCCATCTGTGAGAAACGATGGCCTGACGAGCGTCCAGTCCACATCACTATGCATGATCAGTTGCTCCATCCGCTCTTTGTCCACCATTTTTTCTTTCATAGGAAGCCAGAGTAGAAGATTGTAGAGATTCCGATGATGACTTTCTGTAGCACCATATGCACTGACGACGAGAAGGCGATGTACGTGGGAGTGGTCCATCGCCGTTAGAATGCTCTGGATGCCATCCGTACACACCGAGACTGGTCCACTCTGGTTGGTTCCTAACGCGCTCAAGATAGCATCTTGCCCAGTGACAGCAGTCTCGACCTTGGCGAGGTCGCGTATATCACCTTGGATGATTGTAAGATGCTCGTGTTGTACGGGAAATGTTGCAGGGTTACGTATCCAGTACAGTCACCGCATGACCTGCCTCCAAAGCTTGCTTAACGAGTTGGCGACCTGTGCCCCCAGTGGCACCGAAGATACCGAGTTTCATACAAATTTCCTTTCATTTCTATTTATATCACCTTGACTTTATATCAAAATGATATAAAAAACAAACAAAAAAAGAGAAGATTAGAGAACGAAACGAGAATTGATCATTCTCTTGTAATGAAAACACCAGCGAGAAGACGTTACGTCTCTTGTTAGTGAGCAGGAGCCTTCCAAGAGGTCTGTATCTTGGTAAACAATTCGACGAGAATTAGGCGTTCAGTAGGCGTTAACGTGCTGAGCATGTTCTGTACTAACACTTCAAGATCGTGTGTAAACTCTCCAAGCAGGCGCATTCCTCGCTCTGTTGGGGCAACGAGAAAGCTACGCCGATTCTCCTTATTGAGCGTTCGCGCGGCATAGCCCTGAGTTTCTAAGCTATCAAGCAAACGAGTAAGTTTACTTGGGTCCATCCCAGGAAGAGCCTTTTTGATATCCTTGACCATGAGCGGACCATGCTGAGCAAGAATGCGGATCACGTTCGCCTCTTCAGGAGAACACGATGTCTCATCCTCAAACTGTTGTGAAGTGCGACTCAAGGTATCATTCAAGAAGAGCATAAAGTCAAGCACAGCCTGCACCTGCAGGGAATCAAGAGGATGCTCTATGGGAAGACCCTTTCTCTTCTCTCCCGATTCATCTGCTGACGAAAGCATGCTATAACACTTCTTTCTGTATTCATATATTATCGTTATGAAATAATACTAACGCGATATTTTTTATTTGTCAAGGTATTTGAGGAGGGAAAACATGACTTGTCCTTGTTTCGATCAGGCGTTTTTTGTTCATACCACATCTAACGATGGACAAGTTCTTTGCTTCTTTGCTTCCCCTTTTTCCCTCGTTTCCCCGGCAAGAATGGAGACCCTCTTTCTCATCACATAAGGGTAGAAATGGTGGTATGATGTTTATTTAGAACGTTTGAAAAAATTATGATCGGTCCCACAGCATATGGAGAGCGCGATGAGTACACACGAAACAAACGAGCCACCTTTGGGTGTGCGCGTTATGAAGCCACACCAGTTCGACCCGAACACGGTGCAGACACCAGGTATGCAAAGAGTCGCCGCTGTCTCGCGTGAATTGACTGGCTCTGTTGGCATTTGGGCTGGTGTAACCGTTGTCGAGCCACATGTTGCGAGTGGTAAACATCATCATGGCGAACTCGAAACGGTCATCTATGTTGTTTCAGGGCATGGGCAGATTCGTTGGGGTGACGACCTGGAATTTTTTGAGCAAGTCGAGCCGGGCGATTTCATTTATGTACCACCTTTCGTGCCACATCAAGAAATTAATCCTGCGGATGAACCATCACAATGGGTTATCGTGCGTAACTCACAGCAACCAATCGTCATTAATCTTGAACCAATGAATGAAACACAACAATTAGCAAATGACGCGACACACAAATTTTAGACACACGTAATGGGATGAAATCGTCGAAAACCAGGGAGACCGTCAGGGGTCTCCTCTACATTTTCTTGCCCTAACTAATGTACAGTGCAAATAGAGGAAAAATCTTCGTGAACAAATTCGTGATTGCCAAGAAATCTCAACCTTTAGGAACACAACCCACATGGCCTAGACATTCTTTTTTCTCGTTCTTTATACGTATCCTACTTGTTGTATCACTTCTAGGATGTACTGCACTCCTCATATATGACCTGTTCCCACGTCTTGTACCGCTTGTGACACATGGACCCGTTTCAGCACTGCCATTGCTCTTGATCGGCCTTGCCTATCTTGGTTTGCAAGCACTGCTACGACCACAACCCCTTGAACTGCTCAAACGGATAATGCTCGCCTCGGCATTTATTTTGTGGGGGATCGACCAGCTCTTACCTATGGGACCAATAGCGACAACTCTTGGTGATGTCGTGATTGTACTCTATATCATCGATTTGGCGTTGATGATGCATGCGAATCTCAAGCCCACGCAGACTCATCCATAAGTCTAGTACATACAACATTGTGTGGAATACGATAGCATAGTTTTGCATATGTATACAACTAATTCTATTTCCTACGCTTCTTCTACAAATATCCCGATACTCTTCAGTAAAGTACATATTTGAAATCCATTGGCGGCTTTTGTAACTATGGAAGAGGAGTATTGGAATGCAAACACCACCTATACCAGAAAACGAGACACAACGACTTGCAACACTACACGCACTACATATCTTAGACACCCCACGCGAAGAACGTTTTGACCGCATTACCCGTCTCGCTAAATCGTTCTTCCAGGTACCTATCGCAGCCGTGAGTTTTATCGATGAAGACCGCCAATGGTTCAAGTCTGTTGAGGGTATGAGTATCTGTCAAGTAACACGCGATGTTTCTTTTTGTGCCCATACGATATTGCAAAAAGGTCTCTTTATCATCCCTGACACAACTCTTGACTTCCGTTTCCACGATCATCCATTTGTTACAGGTGAGAATAGCATTCGTTTTTATGGTGGCTGTCCACTCTTTGCCCTCAATGGTGACGCTTTAGGCTCATTTTGTATCGTTGATACGAAGCCACGTTCCCTTACGGAAGAAGAAATACAGACATTGAAAGACCTGGGCACATGGGTCGAGCAAGAGATAAACTCGGAGCAGATCAGCCAAGCGTTTATTGCTCAACGCGTGAGTGAAGCACGCATTCATGCCGTCATAGAAAATGTGAGTGAGGCCATGCTGCTCGTCTCTCCGACACATGAATATCTCATGGTGAACAAATGCTTTTCCGAATTCTTTGCTATATCAGCGGAACACATTCTTCATGGCCAATCAGAAGAAATCGCACAACTTATTAGTCACTCGTTTGCAGACCCAGAGCAAGCGCACGCATTAACCATGGAGATGTTAGCGAACTCCCAGAAGCAGTATAGTACGTTTGTCGTGCAGCAGTCACCGCAACATCGTGACCTAGAGCTGTTCTCTACGCCTGTCTACTACGATGATGGCATGCATTTGGGGCGGCTATTCATAATACCGTGATATCACGCACAAACGTGAGGTAGAACAGCGCACAAATGAATTTATTGCACATGTTTCGCATGAATTACGCACTCCGCTAACAGCTATTAAGGGGTATATAGACCTGTTCGTTGAGGACAACGTAGGACCGCTCAATGCTTTACAGCATGACCTACTCAAAACGGTTCAAAACAATACAGACCGTCTCATTACTCTTATCAATGACATGCTCGACATTTCACGCATTGATGCAGGGAAAATAGAACTACGACGTCGGATGATTGACGTGACACAAATTGTACGAGATGTTGCAGCCGTGCTTCAATCACAAATAGACGCAAAACATCAAACCCTGACACTGACACTCTCAGAATCACTACCACAAGTTATGGGTGACATTAATCGCCTGACACAAGTTTTCACCAACCTGCTCAATAACGCTCATCAATACACGCCTGAGAGGGGACACATCACTATTATGACAGAGGGAGACTCAGATTTCCTACGTATCATAATACAAGATACAGGAATCGGCCTCTCTATGGAAGACCAGGCCAACCTCTTCACCCGCTTCTTTCGCGTTCAAAACAATACGACGCAACAGGTTGCCGGAACAGGGCTAGGACTGTCAATTACCCAGTCAATTGTCCAACTGCACCAAGGGAAGATTGAGGTATCCAGTACTCCTGGAAACGGCTCCACATTCACCGTTCATCTTCCTACTGTAAAGCATATGAAGAGCTTAAAAGCCGAGAAGAGACAGGTAGAGGCTGCATTACCATGAAGCCTTTTGCTATAACGCGTCCTCGTTGAGTTGCTTGTCAGCAAGGACGCATTATACAGAATTACCACGTGAATTTTTTAAAGAGCAGCATCTTATTTCGCTATAACAGCTACATCATCGACGAAGAAGGCGGTCGTGCGAGGCGTATAGCTCGTGCGACCACTGAAAACAAGTGTCACCGTCTGACCTACATATTGTGAGAGTTGGCTACTCACATCAAAGCTCTCTTGATGCCAGTGTGTGGATGCATTAGTGTTGCACACATGCTGCAATGTGCCGATTACCTGCCCATTGCCGTCAAGCACAGAAACCGTGAGATCATCAACACAACTTTGTGATTGACGATTTGACTCTGCCATCCACCAATAGCTAATACTCACACTCGTCGTACCACCTGGCACCGTGAAGTCTTGCGCGATTACATCATCACAATTACTATAGCCACAGAGATAGGCCCCATAGTTGCCAGTATGTGGATGCTTCGAGTCAATCAGTTCATAACCACCCGCAGAAGACTCTTGCCACGTACCAGTCCCATTCTCGAAACCGCCATTCTGAATAAGCGAACTAGAGGACGGTGGTGGCTGGGGTGTATCTGTTGCCGTTGGTGCTGGGAGTGTGGCCGTAGCTGTTGCAGTTGGCACTGTCGTCGCAGTCGGATTTGGTGGCGGTGTACTCGTCGGTGTTGTTCCGACAGTTGGAGTTGGCACAGGAATAGTGCCACCTGCAAAGTCGCGTGCAATGTTGTAGATATCCGGCGAGCCAATACCACTTGCTTCATCATATCCTGCTGTCGCTGGATAGTACAGGTTGTTACCGCTTGTCACATCATGAAAGGGCGCGTATTGTGGTTGCGAGTTTGCCAGGCTGTAGAGTTGCGGGCTGACAAAACCAGCAATGGGTTTGCCCTGCGATTGCAAGTAGTTGTTAATCATAGCCATGCTTCCTGCCCACAGTGGTGCCGCAGCACTTGTTCCACCAACCGTGATATTGCCAGTCGTGGGACAGCCAGCGGCCGTGACGGTACAATAGACTGCATAGCCCGTTGCTGGGTCAGCATCAGCGGAGATATCAGGGACCTGTCGATTACCGTTGCTATATTGGTTTTTGACACCTGGACCTGTCTGCCAACTTGGTTGTGCGAAGGTGTTGCTGATACCACCACCACCGCCTGCACCCTTTGGACTACGTTGCGTATCGCTCGGATTGCCCCATACCGATTCGCTAGCATAAGCACCACCGCTGGTTTGCAGGTTTGTCCCACCTACACCAATGACGTAGGGATCACTCGCGGGAGAGTCAACGGCAAGATTGCTGTCGTTGCAATCATAAGCGCCAGAGTCACCAGCAGCAGAGAAGAGCGAAATACCTTGTGCGGCACCTTGTTTGAAGATACCATCTAACGTTTGCAGTTCGGCAGTACCGGACTGCGTTTCGCACTCTCCCCAACTAATAGAGGTGATCTGAGCTTTGTTGTCGGTCACTATTTTGTTATAGGTATCGTTGACACCTTGTGTCGAGTTTGGCCCTTCGTACACAATCTGCGTGGCACTTGGGGCCATTGCCGCAATAACCTCGAGGTCAAGTTCGACCTCGATAGCTCCCGGGCCTGCCGCACCGTTAAAACCATCGACAAGCACATTGCTGATACTAGGATTGCCTAGACTGTAGGTCTGCTCGTATTGAGTGATATCGCTTTGCTGATATCCATCTAGCTCAAACACGGCGACAGTCTGATTATTACCCTTAGCACCCGCTTGCTGCAAGGGGTTTCCATCATATGCCCCCAGCAGGTCTGTAGGTACTAGACCACTCGCTTGAGCACGTTTAACCTGGGCAGAATGAGTGCTGGAAGCAACATTCTTGCTGCTCTGCGCTTTAAGATGGTATAGGGGACGCATGTGCGTGCTGTTATCCATACCACCAATTGAAACGATAAGCGAGGAGACTGAACTGGGAAGAGTAGGGGCACTGGCATTGGCATAGAATTTGCGTGCGCCAATTTGGTAATTGTTGATTTTGACTCCGAAGGCAGCTTCAACCTGTGCAACATTGGCACTTACATCCATGAGCAGACCATTAGGTGCGACATGTGACACAGTGAAACCTTGGCTGTTCAAATACGTAATCACTTGCTGCTGCTGGGTCGCTGTCGGGCCGAACTCTGTAGCGAACTGCTGCGGCGTAAGATAATGATGATACAGTGACGAGTGTGAGTTGTTCAGATTATCCAGCAAAACATTCAATTCTTGCTGGTTACGCATTTGTAGACCAATCGAGAGGTTCAGTTGTTGTTGCCCACTCGTGGCTTCAACGAGTTGTGCTCTGCCGATCAAAGGGACGGTCTGCCCATTGATCGGGATGCGTGAGTCTTGTTTGGCATGTGCGATAAGTGAGACGCTAAAAGCACCGACGCCAACAACGATCACGGCTACAAGGGCAAGTACAAGCTTGTGTACGACGCTACTACGTTGCATGTAGTTCTCCGAATCTCATAAAATACGCTACAAATATTGACCAAAAAGTACGCCTGAATGTACACGTGTGCTTAGAGCAAAGCAGGCATAACAGGAGCTAGCCTTGTCAGTACTATACTGCTCTTTATCCTTATCAATCTGCATTGCTTTTAAGAAGATTGTGCTACATGACGTGACATTTTGATATATAAAGATAAACGTGAATATATGTATGTTTCGTGGAGTTTTTCCGGAGATAGGAGAGATGGATAAGCGTGGGTACACGATGAAGCAAAACAATTATCATTGCGGGCAAATAAAATAGTATGTGGTATCATATCCTCATTAAGAGCAGAGAAGGAGCTACACCTTATGGATGCAACTGTCTCGCGCAAATTGTATCGCGCACTTGAACCATATCATGCGATGATCTATTTCATACCCGAGGCCAGCCAGGCGTACAAAGCGTTTGGCATCGGTGGACGCATGGGTTATTTTGCTTCACGCGGCGCTGCAATGGGTCCCGTTTCGGCTGAACTGATTATTTCGGCATTCTATAATTTTAGTCCTGGTCTTGTACGCAGCGCTATTCCGGCCGCATGGCAACGCGCTACACCTGCACAACTCATCGATGCACGCTTTGATGCGGCTGATACCGCGCTACGTCGTGTCCTTGGAGAGCGCATTGATAGTCCGGAGGTAGCAGAGGCGGCACAACTTGCACGTGAGGCCAGTTCCGCATGTACTCTCCAGGGACGCATTACCTATGCTGCTCATGCTACACTCGAATGGCCCACTGAACCACATATGGTGCTATGGCATGCTATCACACTCCTACGTGAGTTCCGTTTTGGCGGCCATGTCGCAGCCCTTCTCGCTGATGATGTCGGACCATGTGAAGCCCTTGTCATGCATGCCGCAACCGGAGATGTATCACGGCAGGCATTGCAAACCACTCGTAGTTGGTCCGATGAAGAGTGGGAAGCGGCCGTGCAGAACCTGCGCGAACGTGACTGGCTTACGTCCGAAGCCACGTTAACAGACAAAGGCAAGGCACATCGAGATCAGGTTGAGCAACTCACCGACCAACTTGCGCTTGCACCCTGGCAACATCTCGGCGATGTCAAATGTGAACGCCTACGTGAACTAGGCCGTCCCTTGAGCCGTGCCATTATCGAGGCAAAAGCTATCCCTGGCGGCTTCTGAAACAGGCGTGTGTGAAGAACATTCCATAGGGGCCTCATTCTATGACGCCCTTTTTGTCTTATATGAATTAAAAAGGGCGTCATAGAATGAGGCCCCTACGGTTGATTATGCTACCGGAATTTGCCACGCTCGGTACGTTGTAACACCCTATCCAGGATAACGGGACCAATAATGGAGATGGCAGTGAATGCCCCGACAACGCTATACACCCACGCTAACGTCTTGATAACCGAAGGTTGTTTTTTCTCATTCATGTCTGTCTTTCTATCTTTCTCATTTGTTCGCTCATTTTTATGTCACTACAACCCGATACGAACTATCCCTGTGAAGGTTGTATTGCTAACTCCAACTGCCCATAACCTTTACTCATTCATAACAAAAACCAATTGTAGGGACCTAATTCCATTCATTGGGACCAACTAATTCATAGATTGACCTATAGCATGGTGTGAATGCATGACAGCAAACGCGTGGCAGGGGCAAGATCATTGATGTCAATTAATTGGTAAATCGGCTTGTAGAGCCAGTCAAGGGCAAGCCTTGTAAGCTGCTTAAACCATTGTTGGAGTCAATAGGGCATCTCACTCAAATAAAGGGCTACGCCTATGATATCATATAAGGGCATAATTCATTGCATCAACAAAAGGGGGACAGCGGAATGGCAGTTCAACCACACCATACACGAATGAGCGTCGAAGACTATTTGACGCTTGACCACGAAAGCACCGAGGCACGTTATGAGTTCATAGATGGCCATGCCTATATGCTAGAAGGTGGCACTGCCGATCATAGCACGCTGGGTGTCAACGCAGTAAGTTTGCTCAATGGATTGCTTCGCGGCGGCCCCTGTCGTGTCTACAATTCAGATATGAAAGTGCGCCTTTCACAGCAAGGGTATGATCATCCCTGATGTGTCTATCAGTTGTGACCCACGTGATAGAGGCAAGACTGATACCTTGCATTATCCTTCTGTCATTATGGAGGTGCTTTCACCGAGTACTGAGGCTTATGATCGCGGACGAAAATTCGAGTTTTATCGGACCTGTCCTACTTTGCAAGAATATGTGCTTATAAGTTCTCAATGGCAAGCCCTAGATGTCTATCGTCGTGCATCAGAGAAACTGTGGACTCTTTACCCTTACGGTCCAGGCGATCAAATAACGCTGCACAGTCTCGATATTAGCCTTTCGCTCGACAACCTCTACGAAAACGTCATCTTGACGGAAGACAACGTTCTGTAATCGGTAGGAAGAGCATAATCTAACATTTGGTATATGTACTGACACTCATTCCAGGTGGGAATGAGTGTCATTCTTTATTTCGCACTTCTCACGGAGAATACTGCGAGACTTTTTGTCTGCTTCCTACGTATTACACTAGGGCAATTGAGACTAGACGTGGGACCTTACCCCATATATCTACCAGTAATGTCATATAATCAGGAACATATACTGTGTAGGAATTTCTACTGTTCTGATAAGGGAGCGAAATAGCGCATGGATAAAATCGCGTTCCGCAGTATCACAAAGAGCTATCGAGGGGCGAGCAAACCTGCCGTTGATAGCGTGAGTTTCGGAGTGTTGGAGGGCAGTACCTGCATGTTGGTAGGAACCTCCGGCTCTGGCAAGACGACCCTGTTGCGTATGGTCAATCGCCTCATCGAGCCAACCTCTGGCGAGATCATGATTGACGATAAAAATGTCCTTGCCGAAAACCCCATTGTGTTGCGGCGACGCATTGGCTATGTCATTCAGCAAGTCGGCCTCTTTCCACATATGAATATCGCGGAAAACATACGCGTCACAGCTGAAATCGCAGGTGGCTGGTCAAAGGAGCAACTGAATAAGCGCGTTGACGAGCTACTCGACCTCGTTGGACTTGCTCCCGACGAGTATCGCAACCGCTTTCCACGTCAGTTATCCGGTGGACAACAGCAACGTGTCGGGCTAGCGCGTGCGCTAGCTACCGACCCTGCTATTCTGCTTATGGACGAGCCATTTGGTGCTCTTGACGCTATCACGCGTGAACGTATGCAGAACGAATTGTTACGTATCCAACGTGATGTACGCAAAACCATTCTCTTCGTCTCACACGACATGGCTGAAGCATTCAAACTCGGCAATCAGATTGTTGTCTTGGATCAAGGTCAACTACTCCAGATTGGCAAACCTGTCGATCTACTTTTAAACCCTGCAAACGATTTTGTACGCAAGCTTGCAGGTTCAGACAACATTCTGCGTCAACTGCAATATCTACCCGTTGTCGATGCCCTGGACAATAAGCCAGAGTCCGTATCTTCTGCACACTGGGGAGAAGTTCCAACATGTTCCGCTTCCGCTACCTTGCTTGACGCCATGTTGAAACTCCTCTCTACCAACTCTCCCGCCCTTGCCGTGCAAAACCCAGAAGATAGCTCACAACACCTCGGCTTCATCACTCTCAGCAGCATCAACCGTGAAATCACACGTGCCCAACAGGGCAAATCCCAGGATAATGCTGCGACAAGAGTTGAAGATACTATACATTAGCTTGCTTGCACGCAAGGGAGATTTATGCACTACATATTTCAACCATATAACTACGACCTGGCTGACCCGAATAGTATCCCAAATCTATTCCTGGCCCATCTAAAACTCGTCGGTATCACCATGCTCATTTCGCTGCTCATCGCCATTCCAACAGGGATATTGCTGGTGCGTTACAAGCGGTTCTACCTGCCAACAATAACGGTGACAGGGTTGCTCTACACCATTCCCAGCATTGCAGCCTTTTCTTTACTGATTCCCATCACAGGCTTATCACTGGCGACCGCTATTATTCCACTTGTCATCTACAACCAACTTGTTCTTATTCGCAACACTGTTACTGCACTCGAAGGAGTTGATCCGCTTCTGCTCGAGGTAGGACGGTCAATGGGTATGACGACAAGCCAGTTACTCTTCCGAGTTACGCTTCCGCTCGCACTGCCTGTAATCGTAGCGGGCATTCGTATCGCGACGGTAACAACGGTGGGTATTGCTGCGCTCGCTTCTCTAGTCGGTCAGAATAGCCTCGGGAATCTCATTTTCCAGAACATTTCCAGTGGTGATACTGATGCGATTGTAGCGGGAGCAGTTCTCACTGCCGCCTTTGCTATCATTGCTGACCTCTTGCTCTTAGCATTACAAGTAGGTCTTAATCGTGGGCGTAGCGCACTTTCTATCGCATAGCAGGAAGGAAGAATATATCTCGTGGATGTGCTCAACTTTATTCTCAACCCCAAAAACATCTTTTGGACGCAGACGCTCGTTTACCTACAAATATGTGGCATCTCCATTGTGGGGGCAGTCATTCTCGGCGTTGTGATTGGGGCTGCTGTATCGCGTAGTCCAATACTCTCGTTTATCGCTATTAACCTAAGTGGGCTCATACGGGCTGTTCCCATCATCGCGACCTTAATTGTGCTTGTACCCTTTTTCGGCCTTGGACTCAAACCCACGCTGATCGCCCTGGTTTTACTCGGTATTCCACCAGTATTACTCAATACCTACACAGGCATTCGTGGCGTCGACCCTGCCATGATCGATGCGGCTAAGGGGATGGGCATGGCCACATGGCAAATTGTGACCAAGATACAAGCTCCGCTCGTCACACCTCTAGTCGCAGCAGGTATACGCACTACGGCAGTACAAATTGTGGCAACCGCGACTCTAGCCGCATTTATTGGTGCAGGCGGCTATGGCGACTATATCGTCGACGGTATCTCTGTGTTCAATTATCCCGAACTCATCGCTGGCTCAATCGCTGTCGCGGTGTTTGCAATCATTATAGAATTGTTCATGAGCTGGTTACAGCGAAGGCTTACCCCCGCTGGTCTCAAAGTGCAAGAGAGCGTGGAGGTACTCAAAGCGTAACCTTTTGATAGAGCGCGTCTTGAGGTGAGGTGAAGTAGCTTTCCTGCCACTTCACCCCAGGACATGAACTGGAATAGATATGAATAAAATGACATTATCAGGTCCCTACCTTGCGGTAGAGATATTTCACAAACGTATTTCGTTTACACAAGTTTAGGAGAAGAAAATGACCCTTCTTACACGCTCATTGCGAGCAAAATCACTAGCATTATTCGCCCTCATTCCACTACTTCTGCTCGCAGCATGTGGTAATGGTCCGTCATCAACTGGCGGTGGGAATGGTAGTAGTAGTACGTCCTCGAAGGTGCCAATAACTGTTGGTGACAAACTTGATCCAGAGTCGCAGATTATAGGTGAGATGTATGCATTGTTGCTACGCAAAGCTGGCTACACCGTCACCCTTAAGCAGGCACTTGGGCAGACACCAACACTGAGTGCGGCTCTCAAAAGTGGGGCAATCAACATCTATCCAGAGTTCACCGCCACTGGCCTGAACTTGATTGGTGCGAAGTCGTCCTACAACCCACAAACAGACTACAATACTGTCAAGGCAGCTTATGAGAGCCAGTTCAAGATTACCTGGCTTGACTACTCTCCACTCAACGATGGGTATGCCCTCTGCACATCACAGGCAGATTCAAACAAGCTCGGTATCAAGACTCTTTCAGAACTTGCACCAAAAGTATCGCAGTTGATACTTGCGACACCAAGTGATGGTGTGCCCTTTATCAACGGCTTGAAGTCAACATATGGCTTCGATACAAACAGTTTCAAAGCTGAGAAGAAAGTCGATTATTCAATTGGCTTTACGGCTCTCAAAAGTGGTGATGCTTCTGTCGTAACGTGCTACACCACCGATGGCTCGGTGACAACACAGGGCGACATCTTCCTTCAAGATGATAAGCATGGTTTCCCAGAATTCCATCCAGCCCCATTAGTGCGTGACTCCGTGTTAAAGAGCGACCCCGGCATCAAGGATACGCTCAACAAACTTGCCCCATATTTGACCACCGATGTGAGCATTCAGCTTCAAGGTCAAGTAGCAAGCAAGAAAGCAAGCGGCATGTCTATCGCGGAAGCCGTCAAAGAGGTTTCAACCTCCTTCTTGCAAAGCAAAGGACTGTTATAGTAACCGTACCCCCATTGACGAGTACATGGCAGGGGCAAGCCCAGCCACTACTATACTGCTTCTGCCACTGCGTGGCGGAGTCGCGCAATTTCGTGTATAGTAGTGGCTGGGCTTGCCCCTGCCATGCTCACCAACCCGCTCTGCTAGCCGTTTGGCAATGAATTGGCTTCAATGGTGTACCTCTTCCTCTTCTTTACAAGTAACTATCCCTGTGCCCCATCGTGACCACTCAGGTGTTCTCGAATACCGAGCCACACCGTTGCGCCTTCGCCTGCCGCGCTGACCAACTGCTTCGTACTGCCTGCACGTACATCACCAGCAGCGAAAATTCCTTCTGTCTTCGTTTGCAGGTCCATGCCTGTCATCACAAAGCCTTGAGCATCGAGTGATACTACAGCTTGAAATGGCTCACTATTAGGTGAGAGGCCAACGAAGACAAAGACGCCTGCTGGATGAAGCTCCTCTGTTTTATTTGTCTTACGATCTCTGATAACAACCGTGTTCATACGGTTATGCTCACCCTTAAACTCGACAACTTCAATGTTGAAACGCACCTCTATATTTGGCGCGGTCAACGCTTTCTCCGAGGCCAGCTTACTCGCGGAAAGCTTTTCTCCACGCACCAATATTGTCACTTTTGGGCTAAAGCGTGTTAGGAATGCTGCCTCTTCTACCGCGCTGTTGCCGCCACCGATCACAATAACCTCACGTCCCTTATAAAAGGGACCATCACAGGTCGCACAAAAATGGACGCCCGCCCCAATAAAATCCTCTTCACCAGGAACACCAAGCCGCTTGTAGACCGAACCTGTAGCGATCAGAACGGAGTTACAGCGATATTGGGCACCAGAATCGGTTTCGACAACATGCTCATCCAGATCATTAGCAACACGTACAACATTTTGTGCCGAGAGCAACTCGACCCCAAAACGTTTCGACTGCTCAATCACCCGTTCCGCGAACTCGGAACCTGTGACACCTTCGGGGAAACCGGGATAGTTGTCAAGCCGTTCAGTAATACCTGCTTGTCCACCAAGACCACTTCTTTCGATAACCAGCACATCATAGCCATCACGAGCGGCATAAATTGCCGTTGTGAGCGCAGTTGGTCCACCACCAACAACGATCAGATCATAAAAATCGCACTTTGCCTTTGTATCCAGACCGAGTTTTGCCGCAAGTTCCGCGTTCGACGGTTCAATCAATAACGACTTATCGTCAAACACAATTGTAGGGATACTCATACCTCCATTCTGAACTTGCTGTACAAACGCCTGCCCCGCCTGATCGTTCTCAATATTGATGTATTCATAGCGAATACGCTGCTCACCCAGAAATTTCTTGCTGCGTTTACAGTCACTGCACCAGTCGGTACCATACAATTTTATGTTATCGTTCGTCATCACGCCTGTGCTCCTCCATTCGTTCATTGATATTTTAGTGCTAGTGTATCATTATCCTTTTGATCCTTTGCCTACATAGCTACTAAAGCCTACACGTCATACAGGTTGATCTTTTGCTGTTCTGTAATTATTGATGATGCATCCAATTCCTATCACTAACCCAAACACAGTCACTCCATACACGAAAATGTAATAGAGTGTCCAATCTAACGTATTGCGAAAAAAGTAGGCAACGAGCGAGGTGCAGACGAAGTACCAGACTGCCGCTATCGTAATACCTTTTCCATTCGGCCCTTTAGAAGTCCACATCGGTTCACTTAACAATGGCACAAACAGCAGCAATGCGGGTGTATACCAGGGAAAAATATGTGTCGACACGGCATACACCATTCCTGTGAGAATCAGCACCGCCGCCTCCATACTGATACGTTCACGGAGACGCTGTACAAACACAAACATGGTGAGCGAGCCAGCTAAGAGTGCATCTACAGTATATTGCACACATAGAGTAATCTGATCTTTTAGATGCACCAAGTCAAAGGTAATCCAGTGAATAACAAGAGGAACAACGCCTGCATTCTGCCGTTGCTCGCTCGCGTAGGTCGAGAAAAACCCGAAGACTTGTCCGTGTCCGAGTAGTATAAAGGGAAGATAGGCAAGAATAATTGTCACGAAACAGGCAATCGGTATACCCCAATCGCGACGCCGTGTTACGACGACAAGCAAGAGAAGCGGATAAATCTTCGTCAAAGTCGCCAGTGCAATCAACACACCGAGCAGCACACGCCACCAGACACCACCATCACGCTTTGTAGCACAGAGCAACGTGAGTACAATAAAGGTAATAGTCAGCGCATCGACATGCCCTTCAATAGCAAACTCCACAATCGGCAATGGACACCATGCGTAGAGCAACACGAGGCGTGGGTCACGGCCTCGCTGTAACAAAAGGAATGCGAGCACAACACATGTTAGCATATCAAGGCAGAGCAGGATACCTTTGAACACAAATAAGTTGCTCGGTGCCAGCAAATAACTGAAAATATACATCCCCTCAGCAACGGGAGGGTAGACCGTTGGCACATCACGAAAACCGCTATTGCCGTAGATCAGCGCGTCACGAAGTGGCTTGAGAATGGGGCTATCCGGTGGATAGACATAGGGGCTATAGCCATGCAATGTGACACGTGCATCCCATAGGTATCGCCACGAGTCATGCGAGAGCCACGGTACCTGTGGCAACAATAACGCGCGAAAAATTAGTGCGCCAAGCAGAATAATTCCGACTTCTGCAACACGCCAGCGTCCGACAGAGGGAGGTGTTATCAGCACAAATGCACATGCGCCCAGGTAGAGGATGAAGCAGAGCATCCACGTCTGCAAAAATGGGAGAACATATCTATCATTCGGTTGTGCAAGTGAACCCAAAAATACATAGAGCAGGACAGAGACAAGCAAGAGACAACCCAACAACAATAAACGCAATCGGGGATGTTTCAACGAGTACAATGAATACTCCTTGGAAGCATGTGGGACTTGAGCTAGCGACATTTCGTTTCACCTTTCTTGATGTACTAGTAGAAACGAACAGAAGGGGGCTTCGTTTACAAATATGCTATAAGCTGAATAAGAGTGTTGTCATAGAGGAAGGTAAAAATGTGTCAACAATACTTTCTTTTGTAGCATATAATGATGACTATGATAGTGGGATGATTGAACTGATTTAAGAGTTGATACAGGAGAAAATACAAATGCGTTTAGGACTTCAAGTTCCTAATTTTACATGGTCAAGTGATCAGAGCCAGTTGGGTGATACATTTGGCCTCATAGTGGAACGTGCGGAACGCGCAGGATTCTACAGCTTCTGGGTCATGGATCACTTCTTCCAAATTCGTAATGTGGGGCCAGCCGAGAACGAAATGCTTGAGGGATGGAGCGCACTCGCCTTTGCCGCAGGACGCACAAATCGCATCAAGCTGGGTACAATGGTGACAGGTGTGACCTACCGCTATCCTGCCCTTCTCGTGAAGACAGCTACCACGCTCGATGTACTTTCACACGGTCGTGCATACTTTGGTATTGGTGCAGCGTGGAACGAGGAAGAGCACGCAGGTTTAGGAGTTCCCTTTCCACCAACAGCAGAACGTTTCGAGCGACTAGAGGAGACGCTTCAAATTGCACATCAGATGTGGTCTGGCGAGGTAAAGCCTTATCAAGGCAAACACTACCAGCTCGCGCGTGCGCTCAACTCACCACAGGCCGTACAAAAGCCACACCCACCAATCCTCATTGGTGGCACAGGCGAGAAGAAAACGCTACGCTTCGTCGCCCAATACGCCGATGCATGCAACCTCTTTGCACGCCTGGGCAAAGATGAATTGAAACGCAAACTAGACGTGCTGCGAGAACATTGCCAGACGGTAGGGCGCCCCTATGAGCAGATTGAGAAGACCACTCTCGATACCGTGCATATCACCCGTGACGGCAATAATGGCAGTATGACACCTTCAGCAGCTATCGAATATTTCGCGGGCCTCGCGGAACTCGGCATTGATCATGCCCTATTCAGCATGCCTAACGTTGCCAACCTTGAAGTCTTTGATATTCTCGCAACAGAGATCATTCCCGAAGTAAATAAGATTCAGGTTGCTGGCCGCTAATCAAGGACAGGGAGGCCGTAATGGCCTCTCTGTTCAAAAACAGGGAGCGAGAAATGAACGTAGACAAGGTGCATCAACTACGCAACGTTGCCCGCAATCAAACAGAGGCTGTCGCTACATTGGCACAGCGAATTTGTGAGGTACCAGCACCAACTGGCGATGAACGACAAAGGGCGGAATTTGTGGCCTCCCTTTGGCGTGAACGTGGCTATACGACAGAAATTGACGCGATTAGCAACGTCTATGTTAGACGTGGGAAGCGCAATAGTGGTCCCGTTCTCATGCTACTAGCACACATCGATACCGTTTTCCCAGCTACAACCCCTATCAACGTGACGCGTGACGGTGATATTATGCGTGGTCCCAGCATTGGTGATAATAGCTTGAGTGTCGCGGCAATGGTGAGCCTACTAGCGCTGTTCGACGAGCTAAAGATAGAGACCGATGTTGATATCATCGCGGTTGCTAATGTAGGTGAAGAGGGTCTGGGCAATTTACGCGGCGCACGAGCAGCGGTTGAACGCTACCGCAGCAATCTGGGGGCAGTCATAGCCATTGATGGTCGGCTCGGTGTCATTGTCAACACGGCGGTTGGCTCTAAACGCTGGCGTATCACTGTGCGTGGTCCTGGTGGTCACTCGTTCGGCTCCTTTGGTCAACCAAGCGCGATTCACGGATTAGGTCGCATCATCGCTGCAATAGCTGATCTTGAGGTGCCTAAAGAGCCAAAGACGACCTTCAATGTTGGACTTATTGAGGGAGGTACGAGTGTCAACACAATTGCGCCAAGCGCATCAGCAATCATCGACCTCCGTTCAACCGATGTAGCCACGCTCAACCAGCTTGCGGAGAGAGTACGAACCATCGTTGAGCAACGCGTGGGACAAGGTTTACATACAGAAATTGAGATACTCGGCGAACGTCCGGCAGGAGCGCGTAGCCAGACAGACCCACTTGTTCAGCTAGCTAGCAAAATCTTGAAATCGCTAAGTATCGAGCCAACCTATGCAGCATCGAGTACAGATGCCAATATTCCTATTAGCTTGAATATTCCTGCTGTTTGCGTTGGTGTCACTCATGCGGGACGAGCGCACACGCTAGAAGAATATATTCAAGTACCACCGATTGCCGATGGTTTAGCACAACTGCTACTTCTCACTATCGAAACTTGTACATTGATCGCACAAAATAAAGGAAATCAGGGAGGCCGTGCCCTTTTTCACCCTAATGAATATTGACAACCGAATAAGGTAATGAGAGAAGAGAAGAGAAATATTCTGTAGGAGGCCTCATAGAATGAGGCCTCATCGGTTCATGCAAAGGGTAGAGGCCGTTGATTAGGCCTCTCCTCCATTTTCATTGAGTTCTTGACGATCAACAAAACGATCCTTTTTTATGTTGTTATGTGTGGGAGTTACCAGTTCCTGGTAACCCTCAACTATGTGTTCAGCATAGGGATGGAGCGGCTCAGTTGGCGGCACTACGCGCCATGAGCGATTTCCGGGTAGATCAGCAGGCTTATCGGCAACACTCTCCCCCATCGCATTCGTCACCCGCATGTTTCGTTGTGCTAGAGATTGGTGAGGAACATAGGAGTAGAGAGGAGAATTCATCTCTTCTAACTGCTGTGTAATCTGTTCAGGAAGATGACTATACTGTCTACAAGCCGCGGCAACCTCTTTTATTAAGTCGTCTTTAGGAAGAGCGAATATCGCATCCAGTAACCGCATCAGATTCATACCTCGGTTCAACATAATAAGGCGACCATGCACTAAGCGCTCTGCCAGACCATCTTCTGGATGATGCAAGAAAGCCATGTGAATCTGACGAGTGATGTCCGCGAGAGGAAGCATATCTAGCCAGCGGTTCAGAAAATCTACAACACTGGCTGTATCGCCTTCCTGCCACTGTCGGAGTAGCTCCAGGCTATGACGGCCCTCGTACTCTTTATTTGTTTTAGCAACGCTGAGGAGACGCCCCTTCAATTCACATATCCAACGTGCATGAAAGTAGTGTACAGCGTCAGAGACCGTCAACGAGAGGAAACGCTTCTGACCGTGCATGTCCTGTACAAATTGAAAATTAGTTTCGAATTCTGGTTGTACGCGATCAAAGACTTCGAGCTTTTGCTGAATAAGTTGTTGTATAACAGGTGTCATCGTGCTTGATTTTTTCATATGCCACTCCTACTAGTAGATGCTTATGAATTATCTCTATTGCTGGTTGAAGCGCGGCTTACGCTTCTCTAAAAAGGCGTTCATACCCTCTTTGGCGTCGGGCAGTTGTGAGGTTGATGCCATCACCTCTATTGCGTAGTCGTAGGCTTGCGGTTGTGGTAGTTCCATCTGTGCATAATACGCTTGCTTACCCATTCCTTTAGAGACGAGGCTACCACGCGTCGCGGCTTCGATCAGTCTCTGCGCCTCTCCTACAAGTTGCTCTGGGGCAACAACATGGTTAATTAACCCCCAATCAGCCGCTGTTTGTGCATCTATCGCATCGCCTGTCAGCAGCATTTCAAGCGCACGTTTGCGTCCAATATTGCGACTCACAGCAACCATTGGTGTTGTACAAAACCAGCCACCCTTTCCACCGGGAGTTGCGAAAGCGGCCTGAGTTGAGGCCACGGCGAGATCGCAGGTAGCGACCAGTTGGCAGCCTGCGGCAGTTGCTAGCGCGTGAACACGTGCAAGCACAGGTTGTGGCACCTCTTGAATCGTATTCATCAGGGTAGTACAAACTTTTAGCAGTTTGCGGGTTGTAGCAAGATCACGATCTACCACATCGGCGAAGTCATGACCGGCACAAAATGCGGGACCGTTGGCCGCCAAGATCACGCCTCGTGCTGTACTCTCGCCAACCTCGTTAAAAGCTGCTGTGAGTTCACTCATGTGCTTGAGTGAAAGAGCGTTGCGCCGCTCAGGTGTGTTCATGGTAATCGTGGCGATATCGCCTTCGTAGTGCAGCGTAATCATCTCGTATCGCATAGCTTCTGCTCCTCCTCTGAATTAAAAATGTCGCCAATCCAAAATCTTTGACAACCGAATACAATAACGCTTTTGGCAAGGACACAATTCATCATTATCTATAGTCGTGCTTGTCAGGGACGTTAAAATATAAGTATTGGAATATTTCAGTCTTTGTCATAGTGTATCATACTAAATTGCATGTACCGCGAACCAATTACCACTTTCTTGTCACTCAAGAAGAATGGAAGAAAGATCGTCTTTGTCTGATAGCAAGAGCATTAGAAACCAGTTGGGGAGAAATAATGGCTGCAAAGAAATCGTCCGTGAACATTCCGCATACACCCGATGAGCAGGTAGTGTATATCGACCCAGAAGAAAATATTACGTCCGTTCGCGAACGGCTTGAGCAGACTAAGGCGCACAATATTGCCCTCGTTGTGCCAGCGCAAACACATTTGCGTGGCCTTGTTGTTTGGAAACTGTTGTCTGCCCGTGCGAAAGCACTGGGAAAAGAGGTTTCTATCGTAAGCTCCGACCCTCAAATTCGCGCCATGGCTCGCTCCGTTCAGCTAAGAGTTGCTTCCTAATATTTTCATAGGGCATAGTCTCACAAAAAGGTGACGGTATCGACATGTCGATACCGTCACCTTTTTGTGAGACTATGCCCTGTATTTCTTTTGCTACATTGGATGCTGGCATGATACGATAAACAAAGAATTACTTTATAGAACCTGGAGTATATCCTATGTTTCCCACATTCGTGCGTGCCTATCCACCAAGCCAGCCTACAGCAGATACGGCATGCTGGTTGCCATTTATATATGGTGAGGTGTTGGTAGAAGATCATGGACAATATGTAACTCTCATCAAGGCAAACAGTCAGGAAATACAGGCGCGCTTACAATCTCAAGAAGCGTTATACATTGGGATGTTAGAGGAAGTTCCCTGCCTGACCTGCGAAGTAGGTGCGAATTTTGTTGTCCCTAATGAATGGCGCTTACTCTCGCTACGGGGACTCTTTGGACTCCTGGACGAGCCTGCATATAGCGTCGTTGGTTATGCGACACAACTCCTGTACTGGCGTCGCACAAGTCGCTTTTGTCCTGTCTGTGGGCACGCAACGCAAGACGAAGTAGGTTCCTGGGGGCGTCGTTGTCCCAAATGTGGACATATTGCCTATCCGCATGTCACACCAGCCATTCTTGCACTCGTACATGATGGTGAACGCATGCTTCTTACTCACAAGCAGGGTTGGGGAAAACGCTATAGCTGCATAGCAGGTTTTGCTGAGCCAGGGGAGTCGCTCGAAGAATGCGTGCAACGTGAGGTTTATGAGGAGGTTGGGTTAGAGGTCACTGATATAAGCTATGTTGGAAGCCAACCCTGGCCCTTTCCACATCAACTTATGGTTGGTTATACTGCACGCTATGTTGGTGGCTCGCTCCATCTGGATCAGCAAGAACTAGATGATGCCCTCTGGTTTAGTGTAGATGCACTCCCTGAAATGCCACCAAGAATGAGTCTTGCCTACCATATCATCGAGACATGGGTCGAAGCGACCCTGCAAAAGAAGAAAGATACGTCAACAAACTTGTAATATTATGACTACTAGAGATAGGAAGAGATGAACGATGAGAACAAACCATGTTAAGGCAAAACTGCGTAGAGGTGAACCATCGCTCGGCGCATGGTTGAGTTTACCTAATACTCAACAAGCACGACTGATGGCACGTCTTGGGTTCGACTGGCTACTAGTAGATGCCGAGCATAGCGCGTACAATCCCACGCTGATGGCTGATATGGTGGCGAGTATTGCCGATGCTGGAACGGCCTGTGCCCCATTTGTCCGTGTTCCGCACAACACCGTCGAGTGGTTCAAGTGGGCACTTGATGCGGGTGCATGGGGCATTATTGTGCCAATGGTGAACACTCCAGAAGAGGCACAACAGGCGGTTCACTGGGCTAAATATCCGCCACTTGGCCTACGCAGCATCGGTGGTGTATTTGGACCACTCGCTTTTGGCACAACCGATTGGCCCAGCTACTCACGTATCGCGAACGATGAAATCATGGTGATACTCCAAATTGAGAGCGCACAAGGACTACAAAATCTCGACGCCATTTTGAGCGTGCCGGGGGTGGATGTAGCATTCATTGGTCCTAACGACTTGCACGCGCATCTTGGGCTTACACCGAGTTCAGATGGTATGGAACCTGAATTTGTCCAAGCACTCGAACAGATAAAAGCAGGAGCGAAAAAACGAAATATCGCGCTTGGCTTTTTTAGTAGCGGTGGCGATGCAGCGGCCCAGCGTGTACGCGAAGGGTTTCAGATGGTCAGTGTGACCACCGATATCTCTAGCATGATAATGGGAGCAACACAAAACCTCAAAATTGCACAGGATCATTCAGCACACTAGGAGAGTGTAGAAAAAGGCGGAAACTCATCATGCCACAACAAATAGCACGGCCAATTCGCTCATTAGGAGTATTAACAGGTGGTGGCGACGTGCCAGGACTCAACGCAGCGATCAAAGCACTTGTTTATCGCGCAGAGCCAGAGGGTATTAGCGTCACAGGCTTACGAGAAGGCTGGGAAGGTATCACCTTTCTTGATCGGTCACGCCCACGTGAGGACCTCACTTATAAAACTGAGGACGCAAGCACCTGGAGGGGAAATTACCTCATGCCCCTATCGCGCTTGAACACACGTGCGATAGACCGACAAGGGGGGACAATTCTGCAATCCACACGTACAAACCCTGCGAAAATGCGTGTCGCGGACCTGCCTGAGCACTTGAAACAACTGGGGAATGGACACGCACCTGATGACCGTATTGACCTCACCAATGAAGTGCTAGAAAACATGAGGTTTCTCGGACTTGACGGTTTAGTCGTTATTGGTGGTGATGATACGTTAAGTTATGGTGCCACACTTGCCTCAAAAGGCGTTCCCGTGTGGGGTATTCCTAAGACAATGGATAACGATGTTCCTGGCACCGATTACTGTATTGGTTTCCAGACCGCGATTAGTCGTGCCGCCGAGTTCATTGGTCGTATTCGCTCAACGGCCGAGTCGCATAGCGAAACCATCCTGTTCCGTATGTTCGGACGTGATGCCGGTTTCACTGCCCTTGAAACGGCCACCGTTGCGTGGACTGATCGCCTGCTCATACCAGAGGTTCCCGCGAATATCGATACGCTTGCCGAGCTAATCGCACAGGACAGACGCAACCCACAAAGCTACTCGACGGTTGTGCTCTCCGAAGGTGCCAACCTTGGTGTACCAGTGCCAGAAGTTGGAGAGGCGGACGCCTACGGGCATAAGAAAAAAGTTAATGTTGCTGAATTTCTTGGCGATCAACTTGCTACACGTCTTCCCCATGTCCGCTTCATTCCAATCGACCTGACCTACTTCTTGCGTAGTGGCGAGCCAGAGGTATACGATAAGCACATGGCAATCTACTACGCAAATCTCATCATGAGCGCAGTAGAAAAGGGAACACATGGCGTAATGGCGGCATATCGCAATGGAGCCTACGTGTATACAGACATCCCTGGCAAAAACCTATCCGCGCGTCGCGTTGACCCTGCCGACTATCACACCAAGCGGTATCGTCCGCGCTTTGAGCATATCCTGGGACAATATCAACCGCAAATTCCTGGTTAATACAGGCGAATATTCAGGACTGTTGCAAGATCGTTGAAATAGACGTTTATGAGGTCTAGGGCAATCCCAAGGCAATACATGTCAGAATGGACGTGCGACCACAAGGAATCGCCCATTTCGTTTTTCTTGCATATTTATCAGATAAATATTACCCACAAAGGAATGCTCTAAACTCAATTTTGCAGCAGTTCTGTGTATCTACCATATACATGTTATTTTCTTTGCGCTGAAGAGTGTCAAATACAAAGACAAAATATAGAGGAGTCATTCATGAGCGAGGAACAACATAGGCCGTTTGATCATTTAGAAGAGGCAACGATTAGCGATCTACAAACGGCAATGGCGTCAGGTCTACTCACCTCTCAGAGATTAACTGAGATGTACATCGAACGCATTCATGCGCTCGATCAAAATGGTCCGACACTCAAATCGGTGATTGAAATTAATCCCGATGCCCTCGCCATTGCGCAAGCACTCGACGAGGAGCGGCAAGAAAAAGGTCCACGCGGTCCATTGCATGGTATTCCGTTGCTTCTCAAAGACAACATTGCTACACTTGATAAGATGCAAACAACGGCAGGCTCACTCGCACTCGTCGGCTCACGTCCACCGCGCGATGCATTTGTAGCTCAGAAACTACGGGAGGCAGGAGCCGTGCTTCTTGGCAAAGCCAATCTCAGTGAATGGGCGAATTTCCGTTCCACAACATCATCAAGTGGTTGGAGTGGACGTGGTGGACAAACTCGTAATCCCTATGTCCTTGATCGCACTCCCTGTGGCTCAAGTTCAGGCTCCGCTGTCGCAGTCGCGGCCAATCTTGCCGCCGCCTCACTTGGAAGCGAGACGGACGGGTCTATTATCTGCCCCGCGACCTCTAATGGTATTGTTGGCATCAAACCTACACTTGGACTCGCAAGCCGAGCAGGGGTTATCCCCATCTCCCATAGTCAAGATACGACTGGACCGTTTGGGCGCACAGTTACTGATGCCGCTATTCTGCTTGGAGCAATCACAGGCATTGATACAAATGATGCGATAACTCAAGAGAGTAATGGCAAGACTTATACTGACTATACGCAATTTCTTGATGCTAATGGCTTAAAGGGCGCACGTATTGGCGTAGCACGGCAGACCTATTTCGGCTACAACAGCAAGGCTGATGCAATTGCTGAAGCAGCTATCGAGATCATGCGAACGCTTGGTGCTGAAATCATTGACCCCGCCAACATTCCCACATCACAGGTCATGGCGTCCTCCGAGTCAGAAATGACCGTCTTGCTGTATGAGTTCAAGGCCGACCTGAACGCCTATCTCGCTGAACTGACAGAAACGCCTGTACGCTCAGTTGCCGATATCATTGCCTTTAACACTGCACACGCGGAAGAGGAACTGCTTTACTTTGGGCAAGAACTGCTCTTAAAAGCACAAGCGACAACCTCACTTGAGGACGACAACTACCTTTCAGCACTCGCTGAAAATCATCGCCTCTCACGACAAGAAGGCATCGATGTCGTTATGAATGAGTACCACCTGGATGCGCTGGTAATGCCGAGTGGGGGTCCCTCCTGGTGTATCGACCTTATCACAGGCGATCACTCAATAGGAGGCTCCGAACAAGCTGCGGCCCTCGCAGGCTATCCATTAGTTAGTGTGCCAGCAGGCGATACTTTTGAGCTACCTGTTGGTATTACGTTCATGGGTCGTGCCTATAGTGAACCGACATTAATCAAGCTCGCCTATGCGTTTGAGCAAGCAACAAAAGCACGGTGTGTTCCAAAGTATCTACCTACAACGCCCCAACAAGTGTAGCCAAACACGGATGCAAATTCGTGCATCTTATATAGGTTATATGTTAACCCATAGAATACAACAAGTACTAGAGACAAAAGGATACTCATTTCATGCAATCCTCGCAACAAAATCCGCTGGAAGCGGCTGGAACGTACACCTTTGGTGGCGATCTTACGGTACAACGTCTGGGCTTCGGTGCCATGCGTATTACTGGTGATGGCATCTGGGGTGAACCGAAGGACAAGCAAGAGGCTATTAATGTTCTTCATCGTTCCCTCGAACTGGGCATAAACTTGATTGATACCGCCGACTCATATGGGCCGGAAGTGAGCGAAAAGCTTATTGCCGAGGCACTCTATCCCTATCCAAAAAACCTGGTCATCGCTACAAAGGGCGGCTATCTCCGTTCTGGTCCAAACCAGTGGAACCCTGATGGTCGTCCCGCGCACTTACGCGAGGCACTGGAAGGCAGTCTCCGACGGTTACGCGTTGAGCGCATCGACGTGTACCAACTACACAATGTCGACCCTAACGTACCACTTGAGGATTCGCTAGGGACCCTCGCAGAGCTACAGAAGGCTGGCAAAATTCGACATATTGGCGTCTCCAATGTTAATCCAGCACAACTCGCGCAAGCACGAAAAATCGTCAATGTTGTCTCAGTGCAGAACCGCTACAACTTGACGGACCGCGCATCAGAAGAGGTGGTAGGCATCTGTGAACGTGAGGGACTTGGCTTTATCCCCTGGTTCCCACTAGCAACAGGTGAACTTGCCCGTCCAGGTAGCCGCCTCGACGCTATCGCAAAACAGCATAATGCGGCTCCCAGTCAGATTGCGCTTGCATGGCTCTTGAAACGCTCGACCACAATGCTGCCTATTCCTGGCACATCTTCGGTTGCGCACCTCGAAGAGAATATCGCGGGTGCAGGTATCACGCTGAGTGACGAAGAATTTAAAACGCTTTCGACACAGGCATAAACAAATAGAGTACTCCTTCATGTATGGCTGACGTACATGAAGGAGTACTCTATTTTCTAACCTCTTAAAAAATATTTTGTAAAAGGATTGCTGACGTATGTTTGATTTACACTGGTCGCAAAGTGTGCATCATGACGGCTCACCCTACTATGTATCGTTTGACTCAACACGTTCACAAACACATATAAAACTTAGATTACGTGCAGGAAAAGCGGCTCCCATCAAACAAATATTTGTACGCACTATTCCCAATGGCGAGCAACATTTAGTACCTATGCAGTCAACTATCAGTGATGCACTCTCCAACTGGTGGGAAGCAGAGGTGCATCTGTATATGCTACGTACAAACTATCGCTTTCTCCTCGTCACGACTGAGGGAAATTGGTGGTTGACAGCGAATGGCGCGGTACAACACACACCTACAGACGCGATGGACTTCAAGTTTCTCAGTCGTTATCATGTGCCGTCCTGGGTGCAAAGCAGTGTTTTTTACCAGATATTTCCAGATCGTTTTGCTGATGGGGATAGTTCCAACAATGTACAAAGCGACGAATACCTATGTTATGACAATTCCGTTGTTGCCCATACATGGGGCGATGTGCCGAGTCAAACAGGGGCAGCGGGCAATGCACAGTTTTTTGGTGGCGACCTACAAGGTATTGTGCAACATTTGGACTATCTTACGGACCTCGGTGTCTCAGCATTGTATCTCACTCCTATCTTCACCTCGCCCAGCAATCACAAATACGATGTAGCGAACTACCGTGAGGTTGACCCCCATTTCGGTGGCAATGCAGCCCTCATTGCCTTACGCGAAGCACTCGATGAGCAGGAGATGCAGCTCATGCTCGATATTGTGCCCAACCACTGTAGTTCGATGCATGTCTGGTTTCTTGCAGCACAACAAGATTCTATGGCGGTAACGAGAGAGTATTTTACCTTTGGCGCGACAGCTGATAATTACGAAAGTTGGCTTGGTGTGCGCAGCCTTCCTAAGCTCAACTACCGTAGCGAACGATTGCGTGAAGAGATGTATGCTGATGACAACTCTATTATGCGCTCCTGGTTACGTCCTCCATTTCGTATCGACGGATGGCGTATAGATGTCGCTAACATGCTCGCACGACAGGGTGAAAGCCAGCTTGAGCACAAAATCGGGCGTGGTATTAGACGCGCCGTCAAATCTGAGTCATCTTCAATGTATCTGATTGGTGAACATTTTTTTGACGCTTCAGCGCAACTTCAAGGCGATGAATTAGATGCCACGATGAATTATCGAGGATTTAGTTTGCCGCTACTGCAATGGCTTGTTGGCTACGAGGGCGTGCAATCACTCACTATTCCTAAAGCTGAACGCCCCATGTTATCAACAGAAGCATTGATGGCACAATGGCAAGCCTTCCTATCGGCTATTCCCTGGCAGATCGCAATTCAACAATTCAACCTGTTGGGCAGTCATGACACACCACGTCTACAGACTATCGTCGAGGGAGATGAGGCACTGGTACAGGTTGCTGTAATACTCCTCTTTACCTATCCAGGTGTTCCAAGTGTTTATTATGGTGATGAAATTGGCCTTTCCGGTGGACGTGATCCCGATAATCGGCGTTGTATGCTCTGGAATCCACAGGAGTGGAACATGACCCGACGGACTCTCTATCAACGCCTCATTCATAATCGACGTACAGCACATGCGCTTCGTGAAGGTGGCTTTCAGCCCCTTTATGCAGCAGGAGAAACACTTGCATTTCTCCGTGAGTCATTCGAGGAGCGTCTCTTAATCGTCGCACGTCGCGCTGATGACGGTCTCAAGGAACTACCCATGCAACATAGCGGGCTAGCTGATGGCACTTATCTACAAGAGGTGCTTACTGGCGCAAAGTCTGTGATAAACAACGGCAGACTTACGTTAGAAAGTTTACCATCTATTGGGGCAGAGATATGGCGCGTTAACAGAGAAAAAACGTAGTATTAGCATTTTACTTATATCCTCCTTTCTTCGCTACTTCTCATATATTAGATGACAACAAAGTTGTTTACTAGTTGTTGCCTATTTGTTGTTGTAGCAGAAGGAGGGAATTATGCATACTTTATAAAATAAATTTTGTATAAAGAAAAAAAAACGTTTTATACTTTTAGGTACATGATGCATGTATGTATTGATAGACACAGGATATGATATGAGAGAAGGAGAGCAAGAGTTTTATGAATATCGGTATAGTAGAGGATGACGCTTTAATCGGCAGTATGTTAGCGGAGATGTTGGAATGCTTTGGGCACGTTCCCACCGTCTACAATGATGGCTGGACGTTTCTCGAAGCATTTACAAGCAGCAATCAGAGCATTTCATCAAAACTTTTTGATGTGGTTATTCTTGACATGTTGTTGCCTGGAAGAATTTCAGGACTCGAAGTAATTAGTTACCTTCACCTTACACACCCCCATCTTCCCCTCGTTGTGGTTTCAGCTATAAGTAGCGCAGATTTGGAGAGTATCCGAGAGCAATTCCCTGGCATCAAGGTTCTACGTAAACCCTTTCGCTTACAAGATTTACGCGTTTCTATCGAAGCATAATACGACAAATCTGACATGCAGTTACACAGACTTTGGTTGTACAATAAGAGTGTTTCATTGTATGCACGCGGCAAAAAGACAGAAAGAGGCGTGACGTGACCACCATGACCACTATGCAAACACTCTTTAGCTTACAAGGTTCAACTGCCGTTATTACAGGTGGCAGCGGCGCACTTGGGAGTGGAATGGCTCGCGCACTAGCCAGCGCAGGTGCTCACGTCGCTATCTTGAGCCTGCACATTGAGTCCGCTATGAAGGTTGTAGAGACCATTCGTGCCGAAGGCGGACAAGCAATAGGTATTGCCTGTTCCGTGAATGATCAAACGGCTCTGGAACAGGCCGTAGCACAAATCACGGATAACCTCGGTCCCGTTGATCTATTGGTAAATGCCGCAGGTGGCAATAATCCACTTGCAACAACGTCAGAAACACGTTCGTTCTTTGATCTGGATATTGAGGGTGTGAACAGCGTACTGACCTTAAACTTAATGGGAACGATGCAGAGTTGTCGCGCATTCGGACGTGGTATGGCTGAACGTAAACATGGTTGTATTATCAATATCACCTCGATGAGTGCTATCCGCCCATTGACACGCATTCCAGCCTATAGTGCCGCCAAGGCCGCTACCACGAACTTTACGCAATGGCTAGCAGTTCACATGGCTCAAGAGTACAGTCCGCATATACGTGTAAATGCTATCGCACCAGGCTTCTTTCTCACAGAACAGAATCGCTTTTTACTGACTGATGCACAGAGTGGCGAACTCACTCAACGCGGTCAGACCATCATAAATCAGACACCTATGGGTCGGCTCGGCACACCTGATGACTTGATTGGCGCTCTGGTCTGGCTTGCCAGTCCAGCATCAGCATTCGTTACAGGAATCGTCGTTCCCGTTGACGGTGGTTTCTCGTCTTTTGGCGGCGTCTAACGGATTTTCTTCGACGGTAGATGAGGAATAGCATGCTTTACAGCAAAGGTTCAACACGAGAAATACTTACAGAAAACGATGTACAACAACTTGTCGTTCAGACATTCGATCAACTATCGCTCGATGGAAAGCGCGTCCTGATTATCATCCCTGACAGTACACGTACCGCTCCCATTCCTCTTTTCTTCCGTCTATTTTATGAACAGATTGGGCGGCGTGTGGCTTGTCTCGACTATCTTATCGCACTTGGAACGCATTCACCTATGGATGACGCTGCCATTGATCGACTAGTCGGCGTTTCGACACAAGAGCGAGAAGAATATTATCCTAACGTTCACATCTTCAACCATCACTGGTCGCAGCCAGAAATGCTTTGTAACATCGGTACGATCTCACGTGATGAGGCCCGGCAACTCACGAATGGGCTCCTGGTAGACGAGGTGCCAATCACCCTAAACCGCATGATTTTCGATTATGATCAGTTGATTATCTGTGGACCTGTCTTTCCACACGAAGTTGTAGGCTTCTCCGGTGGTGCAAAGTATCTCTTTCCAGGTATTGCTGGACCCGATATTATTAATTTCACGCATTGGCTGGGTGCCCTTGTCACAAGCATGCATACCATCGGTGTAAAGGATACTCCTATACGTCGTGTTATTCATCGTGCAGCCGAATTTGTTCATCGTCCACTGCTGTGTGTAGCTCTTGTGCTTAAAGGTGAGAAACTACATGGACTCTACATTGGCTCATATAATGAAGCATGGAGCGCGGCGGCAGACCTATCCGCGCAGCTCAACATTATCACGGTAGATACCCCCTTCAAACGTGTACTTTCTATGCCTGCACGTATCTACGATGATCTCTGGACAGCAGCAAAAGCGATGTACAAAACAGAGCCAGCCATCGCCGATGGTGGCGAAGTCATCATCTACGCTCCTCATATTACCGAGATATCTTATACACACGGCAAACTCATAGACCAGGTTGGCTACCATGTCCGCGACTACTTTACGAAACAGTGGGACTCTTTTAAGGATATCCCTGGCAGTATTCTCGCCCATAGCACGCATGTGAAAGGCGTGGGCACATTTGAGAATGGCATCGAGATACCACGTATTCAGGTCACATTAGCAACGAGCATTCCAGAAGAACGTTGCAAACGAGTCGATCTCGGTTATTTAGACTATAAGAAAATCAATGTACAAGAGTGGCAAAATCGTGAACATGAAGGAATATTGTTGCTTCCACACGCAGGTGAAATGCTCTATCGCGCTACCTCGCTCTCGACTCAAGAGGAGACTGTATGAAATTGGACGAGCAACAGCATTCAATAGCCTTGCAACGCCTGATTGATGACGATGCAGTTGGTCAGCTTTATAGACGCGAAGGACGTATGGCGGAGTTGGGCAGCGAAGATGGCGTCCTCAAACTTGATTGGGTCGAAGGCATTGCACGCTTGCTTGCTAATTCTACCTGGTTAGAAACCGTAGAGGTGGAGGCACGTGCTATCTGGAAACAGGGAATTCGGCATATTATCTGGGCGGGTATGGGCGGCTCGATTATCACGGTGCGTGTTCTAGTCGAAATGGGCTTTGGTGGTGGTGGACAGCATGAACAGAGTATCACGATCCACCCATTAGATAGTACTGATCCGGCTGCACTCAACGATATTGTTCGGACGCTCGCGTATAGCAAGGGTCTTTCCTTACCTTCATCACCTGCATCCGCACCCGACAAAGAGTTCTTACACACGCTTTTAGAAGATGTTATGATGATAGGCGTCTCAATGGGAATGACTTCGGAAGAGCCTATTACTCATCTTAAGTGGTTCACTGCTTTATTGGAACAAGCGGAACTACAGCCATCACAACAACTTCTTATCATGACCCTGCCTAATTCTTACCTCGACGCCTTCGCGCAGCAGTATCAAGTTCCTACACGTCCCCTACAACTCGATAGTGGGACTGGCACAGGTGGACGGATGAGCGCACCTACGACCCGCGTCTTTTTGCTGCCAGCCGCGCTCTATCTCACACGTCTTTCATCAACACCTGGTCTGTTACGTCGCGTCCTTCAACAGGCATGGCAACAGTACGATATTGCCACAACGCAACTCGCAGTATCTCCATTTGTACAACTAGCCGCTACGATGAGCGATGCCAGCAAAAATGGTGCATGTCGCCTCTTCCTGACGATGTCGGAAGGATGGCAGGCACTTGTACAATGGATTGAGCAACTGATGGAAGAAAGTCTTGGCAAAGGCAGCAAAGGCGTTGTTGTCTTTGACGCGCAAAAGCTCAATACGCAAGCTCTCTACTATAGTACAGATGGTACACTTCCCGTGCAAGTTGTAACCGATTCAGCAGAAATGGCGATTAACACGCACGTTCATCTGTATCAGCCTTACCTCGCCAGCACGGAACCGCTGACGAGACTTGCCGCCCTTACCACAAGCTTTCTGAGTTGGCAGCTATGTATGGCCCTTTACGGATATCTGCATGCTATTACCTTCGCAGGTCAACCTGCAGTGGAAAACTATAAAGCACGGGCGCGTACTTTGCGGAATCAGGCAGACCCGCTACAAGTACTCGACCATTGGCAGGCAAGGACAACCCATGGACGATTGACGTTGTTCGCGCCCCAAACAGGTATAGTGACACAGACACCAGCCCAGCTTTTTGCGAACGCTTTGGTCAGCGATAAAAAAGAGCAAATTAGTTATCTTGATTGCACCTTTAATGGTATCGCATCACCACCTATACAAGCGATACTTGAGCGACAGATGCATGCACTTGGGAACACCCTTCTAGGCGTTCCCATGAAGATACGCCAGGCACCAGCCGCCTACCACTCAACTGAACAAAGCGAGATGGATGGCCCTCCATATCTTATTAGCCTTCGCATTCTTATACGCACTCATGAGACAAGCATCCTCGGCTCCTATACCGATACGTTTTTGCGAGCACAAGCGGTCAGTACATGGCAAGCAATGATTGAGCAGGGACGACGCTGTTACCTCTTACTTGTCGACGGAAATATGCTTGAAGCTGCTGCTTCACTCACAACATTTTTTGAGACAGTGGAGCAACAGATGAAAGCAATGAATGTTTCGTGAAACGAAATATAGAACAGGAGCCATTACTCTATGGAAGAAAAGCTACGTTTCGGCATCATTGGCTGTGGCGTAATTGGACCAACTCATGCGGAAGCCATCAATAGTCTACCAGACGCGCAACTTATCGCCGTTGCCGACCCTCTCGCCGAGAGAGCACAAAAGCTCGCGGACAAATACGGCGTTACTCCTTACATAGACATACAGGAAATGCTAGACCATGAACGCCTCGATGTTGTCACGATCTGCACACCTAGCGGCGAACATGGAAAACATGCGTGCCAGGTAATGCGGACAGGACGCCATGTTATTGTCGAGAAACCAATGGAGATCACGAGGACAGCGATTGACGAGATGTTACGGACATAGCAAGAGATGGGCGTAAAGCTTTCCGTCATCAGTCAACATCGCTTTGATGCTGCAACGCAACAGATATATAAGCTTGTGCAAGAACACGCCTTTGGTCGGATTGTCCTCGGCAACGTGCTCATTCCCTGGTGGCGTTCACAGGCATACTACGATAGTGGTGCATGGCGTGGTACATGGCAATTCGATGGTGGTGGTGTCTTGATGAACCAATCCATTCACTCGATTGATCTGCTCCAATGGCTCATGGGTCCAGTCAAAAGCCTATATGCCTATACGGACACACTCGCCCACCGTATGGAGACAGAGGACGTAGGAGTCGCGGTACTGCGTTTCACAAACGGAGCCATTGGTACTATTGCCGCGACAACCGGAGCCTATCCAGGGGTAACTACACGTGTCGAGCTTTTCGGTGATAAAGGTTCTGCCAGTATCGAGAACGACCAACTCAGCTATCTGCACCTCGCACGCGACGAACAAGAGACGACGGGCGACTACGGAGTCAGTCCAAAAGCGGGACAAAAAGTGAGTACAGATAGTTCAACAGCACACAATCCAGCCGCACTTTCAGCAAACAGCCATGCGTTACAGATCACCGACATGATTCGAGCTATCACGGAAAACGGAACTCCGCTTGTTGATGGCAATGCAGCACGACACCCTGTCGACATTATCCTGGGCATCTATGAGTCTGTCCGTACACACAAGGAGGTTTTTCTGTCATGATTCGCCTTTCGGCCTTCGCAGATGAGATTTCTGCTGACCTTGATGAACAGATTGCGATTCTTCACAGTGAAAATATTCACTATCTGGACCTACGTAGTGTATGGGACACGAATGTACTCGACCTGACAGATCAACAGATAATGACGGTCAAACAGACATTGAACAAGCAGAACATAGGTGTCGCCTGTATCGCCTCTCCCCTTGGTAAGGTCTCGATAAGTAGCTCATTTAATGAGCAGATGCAAAAGCTCGAGCGTGCGCTTGAGCTAGCTGATATCTTTCAGACACCGTTCGTTCGCATCTTTTCTTTCTATCCTCCAGTACTATCGGAAGAAGACGCGGAAAACGGTGAATTTGTCGATCCTGCTGAATGGCGGAATAGTGTTCACGAACGGTTACGAGCGATGACAAAACGTGCTCATGATGCCGATGTCACGCTCTTGCATGAGAACGAGAAAGACATCTACGGTGATACGCTCGCACGTTGTATTGACCTGCTTAAAAGCATTAATGACACACATTTGCAAGCCGCATTTGATCCAGCAAACTTTATTCAATGCGGACAAATCCCATTTCCGAATGCCTATGAAGGTCTTCGTCATTGGCTCCGTTACGTACATGTAAAGGATGCTCTCGCTGACGGGAGTGTCGTGGCGGCAGGTGAAGGTGTCGCGCGCTGGCCGGACCTTTTGCAACGCCTCCATAAAAATGGTTATAAGGGTTTCTTTTCGCTTGAACCACATCTGGCCGTTGCAGGACAATTTCAGGGTTTTAGTGGGCCAGAGCGCTTTAGCCACGCCTCACAATCTTTTCAAAAACTCTTACAAGCAATTCATTGGGAGTACGAATAACGCTTCCGTATTGATCTCGGTTGTAGTAGCATCACATTTCTACTGTTCTTCTAAAATAAGGTCAGCAAAAGTATCATCACGCCATCCTTTTCTATTCGTTGTTTCTCCAAGCCTCGTAGGTGTTGGCCTAAATACTCCCAAATAAAAAATACTATGTACAACATACAAAACACCCTAAAATGTTTTGAGAAAGCGAAGTGTATACGATGTGGTACTCAGTTTCGTGCGTATCTTAAAGAAGGATTCATCTATTACCATATTGTTCAGTAGAGTTTTGGGGAATGGACGCTCCGATATGAATGGAGAAAAAACGTGTTTCAGAACAGTGTAGTGCCGCCAATGCACAATCCACAACGTGGAGGAAGAGGATGGTTACACGTATTGGGAATTGGCCTCGTCCTATTTATCGTCGCTACGCTGGTGATGTTTTTTACGGGTAACGCCAATCTGTACCCAACCGTCATCCTCATCGGAAATTTCCTGGTGCCGATAGTCTTTGTTGCCTTCCTCTACGACCATCAGCATTTAAGTCTCCTGACACCTGAGACGATTGGACGTAGCTTCGCTCTTGGTGGTATTCTCGGCGTACTTGGAGCCTCCGTACTCGAAGCCTTGTTGCTTCCTGCTCCATCTCAGGCCAATCAAGGTCTTTCGCTTGGAAGTGCTTTAAGCGTTGGTCTCATCGAGGAGGGCTGTAAGATTGCGGCGGTTGCGTTCCTGGCACGCCATATGCGTCATAATGAGTCAATGGACGGTCTTCTTTTAGGAGCCGCAGTTGGCATGGGTTTTGCAGCATTAGAGAGTACTGGCTACGCATTTACAGCATTTCTGACAAGTCATGGGCACATTGGAGCATCTATTGCCGAAACGGTATTGCGTGGCCTACTCGCACCATTTGGTCATGGTGTGTGGACAGCAGTTCTTGGTGTAGTCTTGTTCCGACAAAGTGGACCTAAACACTTTCGCATCACGGGTTGGGTTCTCCTCACATACCTCTTCGTCTCGTTGTTACACGGTCTCTGGGACGGTTTACCGCTCGTTTTCTTCCTATTCTTCGTCGTCCCACCTGGCATTCACATTCCTGTTGCAACCGTTATAATCAGTCTCGTTGGCATTATTGTGCTTGCTGTTCTATATAGAAGGGCACTCCATCAAAAGCTGCGTCAACCGCCACCATCAATACCGACACCACTCATGCCTCCTCCACCTCCAACATACATATAAAAAAGAGAGAACTGAAAGGGCGAAGATTTCTAACAGTCTTCGTCCCTTTGTATGTCTATTCAGGGCCAACGGAGCGCAGTTTCTTCCGCAGGCCCGCACGACGCTTCGTGTCAAGACGACGTGTACGGCTTGCTCGAGTTGGACGAGTGGGTCTTCGTGGCGTCTCGACACGCTGTAGGTCTTCAAGACGCTCTGCAATGCGCTCGAAAGCTGCCTCACGATTGGCATGCTGCGAACGCCGCTCTACCGCCGTTACGGTAATACCGCTAGGGCGGTGATGCAGACGCACACCCGTTTCAACCTTGTTGCGATGCTGTCCTCCTGGCCCACTAGCGATAAAAAATTCTACGTCACTGTCCCGCTCCAATGTTTCGCGGTCAGTCGGATATATCTCAGTCACGGATACTTCCTTTGGCAAATTATAAAAGCTTCTCTCTCACTACTATACATGAAACAAACACGAAGGAATAGACAAAAGGCATGGCAAGAAAGTGTGAATATTGCTAGTTGCATATATTTCAGATACATTGTAAAGTTGTGAAAGGACAAGACAAGAGATGTTTTTGCTAGAAACGGAAAAATTATGCTTGATGACCCTTCCAAGACCTCTCGAACAGATTCAGAAAAAACACGGCTAATTCTGCCTGGAACGTCAACATCGCATAAAAGCGATACTGTTACGGGTACAACAATAAGGAACAATGACGCATCTCTTAACGGGAAGAGGGTTCGCCTTTCTTTAGCATTAATAATGCTTTCACTTGTAGCAACTACTGCACTTGTCCTTGGCATGCTTTTCGCGGTCTTGCCACAACTTGCACAACCAAAGCACAGTGCCAATACGGCTATACATAAACCAACATCAGCTGTTCCTACAAACACAAGGTCCGCAACTGTTGTGACACAAACACCGCAAGTTAAGGCAACAGCAACGCCTATACCCGCAACAGCAATTCCTATTCAAGCGACAGTAACAATTGGGGGATTTTCAATTATCCCCAACCATTTTACTGTACGATCCGACTGCAAAGTCGATGATAATGGTGGCTATAAATGTAAAGCAACGCTCTATGCCGCAAAGGATGCAGCTAGTGCGCGTCAATGGAGTGCTGCAAGTCAGGGTGTTGCAACGAAATTCAGCCCGGAAAGCGGCAGTATCGATCCAGGACATAAGCAACAGGTCAGCATCTACATTTATAACCAATGTCCCTATAATGGCACCTTAGTCTTCTCCATAGCTGAGGGTAGTCTTATTGTGCCAGTGAACTGCTAGGCTGCTACCATTTGTCCCAATGCAACACAGTATCCAATGGTTCACGTTGCGCGGGCTTAAAGTCTGTTCCTATAGTATACGCGACTGGAAGCAGCGATGTTTGGGTGATCTGCTCATATGGAATACCCAGGACTTCTGCCGCCTCTTTTTCGTAGGGGAGATGCAACGTTGTCCAGGCTGAACCTAAGCCACGAGCGCGGGCAGCTAGCATGAAACTCCATGCAGCAGGTAGAATCGATCCCCAGGCACCCGCTTGCGCTGCTAGAGGTAGTTTATCGAGCCGACCCGCGATGCAGGGAATGACGTGGACTGGAACCTCATGAAGATGTTCCGCGAGATAATCAGCCGAATTCACCACCCGTTTCTGCGTCTGCACTCGTGGTGAGTCTTCAGCGAATTTACTTACAGGTGAGGGCATACTTCGATACGCGGCAAACGATTTGCGATAGAGTTCAGCAAGAGCAAAACGCTTTCCCGCGTCGGTCACAACTACGAAGTGCCAACGCTGACTATTACTGCCTGTAGGGGCTTGTAGTGCAAGTTCCAGGCACTCACGAATCAACTCTGGCTCAACTGGTCGCGTCAGATCAAGACGTTTTCGTACTGAACGCGTTGTTGCCAGCAGTTCATCTAGTGTCAGGTCTAACAAAGGCATTGGATTCTCCTTGAAATAGCACAGTAGATATACACGAAAGCTAGCGACATTGTACCTCTACATCACATGTAGCCACAACTGCCTGTCCTAATATTCAGGCTGAAACACAACCACGTTGTCTTTCGTATCTGTGTAAGAAGACACAACGATATTTTTAATGAGGAGTTGTATAACATGCATTGCGATAACGCGTATTTGGTGATTAACCCTAGAGCGGGTCAGGATATGACGAAACTGACCGATGTTTTTACCATTTTTTCAGCAGCAGGATGGGATGTTGACAATGCGCTGGTAGAATATGGCGGTCACGCACGTACGTTATCGGCGAAAGCTGCAAAGCGTGGGTATGATCTCATCATTGCTCATGGAGGTGATGGCACTACTAACGAGGCTGTGAATGCTATTTTGCAGAGTAAAGAACCCAAAAGTATCGTTGGCGTTCTTCCAGGCGGCACTGCTAATCAATGGCCGCACGAAATTAGTATGCCTGTTGACCTGGCGAAAGCAGCCCTTACGCTCATCAATAGTGATATGCGTAGAGTTGATGTTGGATGTCTTAGCGTACAAAATATTACCTTTCCTACGACAGAACAAGACGATCAAACAGTGCAAAAGCAGGGGAAAGGCAAGAAGCGAAAAAAAAGCGATAAAGTCAAGCATTACTTCTTACTCACAGCCGGTCTCGGTGTTGACGCCTCCGTTATCAGCCACACCTCTAAATCCCTGAAAGAGCACATTGGAAGCCTTGCATTTGATGTTGCCGCTGTGAAAGAACTGCCAGAACAGCACCCCTTCTCTATCAAGATATGCGAAATCAGTGATGAGCAATCGCCGAAGACACTGTGGCAAGGTGAGGCCCTCCAAATTGTGCTAGGCAACACACGTTTATATGGCGATACAGTAGACTTAATGCCGAACGCCTACGTTGACGATGGCTTGCTCGATATCTGCATCATCACAGCCAATAGCCCCTTCACCAAACTCCAGCAGATGGCTTCACTGGTACTACGGCATAAACCAGATAATACAACAACGACCTATGTACAAGGAGCGCATTTTACCATCACGCTACCTGCAACAGTAGGTTTACAATTGGATGGCAGTGCGGTAGAACTCGCGGATTGTCTGAATGACGCGGACCGAGAGACGTTGAAAAAGGTCAAGGATACAGCAAAAGTTATGGTGACATATCGCGTTGATGTGTTACAGCAGGCACTACAGGTAGCTATTCCGCGCACCTACGACAATACGCTCTTTGCTCACGCTCCACATATGGACACAGAACATTATACTGAGACCCAACAACCTGCAACGTCCGATTCCACAAAGCCGAATGCAGAGGCTGAACAGCAGCATATAACGCAGGAGCAGAGCAACACAATACTTGAGCGTGCTGAAAAGGTAACTGTTTTTGCAGTAACACCGAACCCGGACAAGCAGAATACCTTTATCGTCGCGGGGAGCATACAGAAAAAGAAAACTGGCGATGTAAAATCTGTCGCACTTCGTGTCAACACAGACACACATATCTACCAAAAAACAGGAGAACGCATGGCAACTTCTCGCATAGAAGAACTGCAAGAAGGTATGGTGATTGGTGTTGAAGGCAAAGAGAGTAAACGTGGCGTTATTCAAGCAACATGCATTGTACTCTGAAAACCTATAAAACATTTAGCTACTTCAGGTAAACAACTGTAGCTAACACGTCCGTTACTTACCTATAGGAAAGAGATATGCTGGACCTTGCACGAGGTCCAGCGTATCCCTTTCTTGTGCGTCATTGGTTCCGACAGTAGTTGCGTCTAGTACCCGCGTTGCTTATCGACGAGGTTGTACATAGGCTGCTCCGCGAGATAGCGACGCAGATTTTCTTCGAAGATTGCAGCGGCACGTTCGTTATACTGCGGTGTCACACCCGAATTATGTGGACTCATTAGCACATTGGGCATCTCCCACAATGGCGATGTCGATGGCAACGGCTCCTGCTGAAATACGTCTAGTGCGGCACCAGCTATCAGTTTCTGCTCTAGGGCGTATATTAGCGCAGCTTCGTCGCAGACATCGCCACGCGCAATGTTAACGAAGAACGCACTATCCTTCATGTTCTGAAACGCCTCGGCATTGAACATCGCTTTTGTCTCTGCTGTCAGGGGAACCGCAGCAACAATGATATCACACTCTTTTAGCATAGTAGGCAATTGATCGAAGGTATAGTAGCGATGCGGGAGCGTGCCTTCAGGGTCACCAACATCAGGAAACTGAAAACCTGTATCCCTGTGGTTACTGCCCCGTTGCATTGCAAGTACTTGCATACCATAGGCTCGGGCGAGACGTGCTACATGTCGCCCAATACTTCCATAGCCAACGATACCAATCGTCTTCCCATGTAGTTCCTCTGTAGATGCATCAATGCTTTCCTTGTTTGCCTTCCACTTTTTTCCCTGCTTCCAGGCAAGCAACTGTGGTAGCTTGCGATACCATGCTTGCGTCATCGTAAATACATACTCGGCAATAGTGATAGCGTGGACCCCACTCGCTGTCGTAATCATAACGTCGTTCTGAAAAAATGGGCCGTCAATGAGTCTATCCGCACCTGCAGAGTAGAGTTGTAGCCAGCGCAAATGTGGTACTTGCTCTGGTGTAGGTATTTTCCAGGGGACACCATAAATGACCTCTACGTCTTGCAAACGCTCATCTTGCGAAGACAAAGAGGATACTTTCTCAATGGTAAGATCGGGCGAGACTCGCTTTAAACGCTCCAGCCACTCCTGTTCAATTGGGGCCGAAATTAGCACTACACGCGCCATGTTGATTGTGACTCCTACTACTCTTCTTCTGTTAGAAGAACTATTTTACCTCTCACTTTCCTCTGCATCATATCGTTAAGTGCATGGGCTGCATCTTTGAGTTGATATGTCGCGGAGATCAGTGGCTTGATCTTGCCCGTCTGAAACCATGACAGCAATTCTTGCAAATTCTGCTGGTTGCGCCTCCCATCTCGTGCGACGAAGGAACCCCAGAACACACCAACGATAGAGCAACCCTTGAGCAAGGTCAGGTTGAGAGGAATACGCGGAATATCGCCTGCCGCAAAACCAATAACGAGGTATCGACCCTCCCATGCCATGTTACGCAGGGCTACTTCAGAATAGTTGCCTCCTACCGGATCGTACACAACATCGACACCGTTACTCTTCGTCAATGCCTTCAAACGCTCTTTAAGATCTTGGGTACTATAATTAATGGTCTCATCAGCTCCATGCTCTTTACACACGGCCAACTTCTCATCACTGGAAGCAGCAGCGATAACACGCGCTCCCATGACCTTCGCAATTTCGATTGCGGCCAGCCCTACGCCACCAGCCGCACCTAGCACAAGCAGAGTTTCGCCTGGCTGAAGCTTCGCCCGATCTTTTAGCGCATAGTACGAGGTACCATAGGTCATGACAAAAGCTGACGCGGTAGGAAAATCCATGCCATCAGGTATTGGAATAAGTTTGGTCGCGTCTGCGGCTACCTCTTCCGCGAAACCACCCCAGCCAGTGAAGGCAATCACGCGACTACCCACACGCACTCCTTCGACGCCTTCACCAACGGATTTGACGACACCGGCAACCTCACCCCCTGGCGAGAAAGGCATCTCTGGCTTAAACTGGTATTTGCCTTGAATGATGAGCGTATCTGGAAAGTTCACGCCACAAGCCTTTACCGCGAGTACCACCTGCCCCTTCGCAGGTGTAAGTGGCGCAACATCCTCAAGGACAAGCTGTTCAGGGGGTCCGTAGGCTTTGCACAGTACTGCTTTCATGACAACCTCCAGGAGTGCTACTGTTTCTCGCGATTACGAAATGCTGTAATTTCGTCACAGTGCGTTTTCACATGTGAACTCAAGGCGTTGATAAGATCACCCAGGCTACGCTCTTTGCCGTACCACGGGAGTGTCCCTTTTTTCTCAATAGTTTCGACGGGTATACGTGCTAATAATGACGTGCTTTGTGCTTGTACCTCTTCGTACTCGTCAATCACCTGTTGAGCAGTATGATTGCTTCGCTCCTCCACTTGCATGCTATTGAAATCGGCATGTTGTTTTATGTATTGCGATAAATAGGGAGTATTGGGCGACTCTTCCAGAAACGTGTTGAACACATCTACTAGGACATATTCAAGGGACGCAAGGTGCGCGATGATATCTTTCACCGTCCACCTATCCTCGGCTGTAGGAACGTCCCATTCTGATTCGGGCAGGTTATCAACAGTTTGAACGACCAGCAGGTGGGCAGTTTCTAATTGTTCAGCGATACTCATGAATGTTCCCTTCTTTCTACATAGATAAGTTTATGTAAACAACATCGGTTCATATACTCGTGAGAACAGAAAGTGCTACGAATGGTAGTATAACACTCATGAGATGTTGCAAGCCATTACAAATACAAGTTTGGGCATAGAAATTTGCTTTTTTCAGGTGTAATTCAGCCCCTCGATATATAACAGTCTCAGGATATGTTATTATAATCACATGCATAGAGAGACGTGCATGTGCTTACAGGAGTCGAAGGAGGTTAAAGCCATGCGTCGAACAGGTTTGCTCACGATGGTATTCTGTGGATTACTTATTGCACTCACCGCATGTGGCACAACAGAAGCTAGAACTACGCTTTCAACGCCGCCTACTGTTCCTTCTGGAGACAATCTCTATGTTCTGGATAGTTATACTCCAACAAGTGTCAATGGACAACATATTGTCTCCTTTCATCCAAACGGCGGTGCATTCACATCTCTGCCAGCAGGATTGATCTCACAAGATCATAAGCACATCTACACAGCGACTCCACAGGCAGGACGAACAAGTATTACCGTCACAAACATGAAAGATGGAAAAGTTATACGTCGTTTCTCCATTGCTGGAACCTACTCTACTGTTAAACAAGGTTATACGCAATCTGTTCTTTCAGCGAATGGACGTTGGTTAGTACTAAAACAACTCGCAGCAACGCAAACAAAAAGTGAATTTGCGTTTATCGACACTCAGGTTGGTAAGCTCGTCAAAACCATTCAATTGCAAGGTGACTTTGATCTTGATGCTGTATCTCCTGATGGAAATCGTGTGTATCTGCTTGAGCGATTGCACGATGGGTCAGGACACTATTATGTACGTCTTTACAAAGTAGACGCAAATCAACTGGACCCGAATATCATTGTGGACAAGTCAGAGATCAATGACCCTAAGATGACAGGTTCAGCGTTGACGCGTCAAATGGCAAACGGTGGCATCACCGCCTACACACTCTACACAGATACAGCGCACAACATCGCCTTCGTCCATGCACTACCACTTGCGAGCAACTATATTGGCGCACGGTGTATCACGCTACCAACAGGCAAATCTGTCAATCTGCTCCGTTATTATACGTTAGCGTTGTCCTCTGATGGCTCTCTGCTGTATGCGGCAAACGCCGCTTTAGGTATGATTGTTGTCATCAATGTTAGCGATACACAGGCATTTTCAGATACGGTACAGGCCACTGCCCATTTCAAACCTGACAATACACTTGGAAATGCCAGTAAGCAAAGCACATTTCATAACGCGTCTGTCCTATCCCCTGATAACGCCACACTCTATTTTGCGGGAGCACACGGTATCTGGTCTATGGATACCCGTAGTCTCACCGTAAAAGCGACATATGCATCGCAACAACCCTTTACAGGAATTGCACTTAGTAGTAATGGCAAGACGTTGTACGCTGTTTATCCTACTCATGGCATTTTGCTGGTGAATATCGACTCAGGTCAAACACAACAGGTAACACAGAGTCCTGTACGCACTCCCTGGGGTATAGAATGGGTTAGTAACTCATGAATGAGCGACATATTCTCATTGTCGATGATGAGAGTAGTATCACGAGTGCACTACGACGTACACTCGCCTATGAAGGTTATAGAGTCTCTATAGCAACCGATGGCGAGAGCGCCCTCGTACTCGCTCATACAAAATTCCCTGATCTTGTTATTCTCGATCTTATGCTACCAGGTATAGATGGATTGGAGGTTTGTCGCAGGCTACGGGCGGCAGACAACAAGGTTGCGGTGCTTATGCTTACTGCACGCGATAGAGTCGTAGACAGAGTAATAGGACTGGAGACCGGGGCAGACGATTATCTCGTAAAGCCCTTTGCCCTTGAAGAACTGCTCGCGCGTATCAAGGCTCTGCTACGCCGACGACCTCCTAGTGATAGCAGTCATGGATTGTTGTGCTTTGCGGATCTTGAACTGGACACAGCTACTCGTCAGGCCAAACGGTGCGGTAATAGCATCGATTTGAGCACAACCGAATACGAGTTACTTGCGTTATTTTTGCGTAATCCCCGTATTGTTCTGACAAGGAGTGTTCTTATGGATCGCATCTGGGGTTCAGACTTTGAGGGTGGTCCCAATGTGCTTGAAGTCTATATTGGTCATCTTCGCACAAAGCTAGAACAACATGGGGCCAGCAGAATTATTCAAACTGTGCGTGGTGCCGGTTACGTGCTCCGTCTCGCCGCATAAGGAGTGACGACATGCATATTTCTTTATCAACACGCCTCACACTCTTCTATGCGTTCTTGTTAGGGGCAACACTCTGGTCCTTCGGCTCTATTGTTTATAATCAAGCAGAGCAGCGGGCCTATCATGATCTTGATGTTACGCTTAGCAGTCGAGCTGCCAGTGTACGCCTGGGCAAAGATATTCTTGTGCGTTCCACAGGAGACAGCAGTAGTGGCCCCAGCATATTGAATAGTGTTGATGCTTTGGGCACAGGCGGTGTTGCGATAGAAGTGCTGAGTGTACAAGACAATCAGTTTAAGTTGCTAGCTACAACAACAGGCAGTCAAGAAAATATAGTATCCAGTGCCACTAGTTCCGCTCCTAGCCCCGCTCCCTGGGATGCACAAGCGATTCGTTCTCTTGCACAACACAGTGAAAATACAGGAGGCGTGTACAGTACAGTTATCTATCAAGGGCAACATATACGTGTTTATACGCTACTCAATACTGATTTTGGGAGTCAGCACTTCATTCAAACAGCACGTTCGGAGCAAGATATTGCACAATCGTTAAGCGACTTGCGCCTCTTACTACTACGTGGAGGCGCTCTTGTACTAGCTTTTGCACTTATAGGAGGATGGGCTATCACCTGGGGAGTATTAGCAATGGTACGTCGTATGACGCAAACGGCTCGAAGTATCAGTATCTCACGAGATTTTAGCAAGCGAGTGCCGCGTATACAACAAGGACGAGATGAACTCACAGCACTCGCAGACACATTTAACCAGATGCTCTCGAGTCTGGAAGGGGCGTATCAGCAACAACAACGCTTCATTGCCGACGCCTCGCATGAGTTGCGCGCTCCTATTACCTCTATCCGTTGCAATCTTGACCTGTTAGCAAAAGCTCCAGATCTTCCCGTTAAGGAGGTACAAGATGCTCTTATGGATGCACGTGCTGAGACCGCCCGTATGGGTCGGCTGGTCAACGATCTCCTCTTCCTGGCTCATACTGATGCGGCTCAACATCGTGGTGTATTTACGATAAACGGTACTAAAGACATGCAGAAGATAGACCTCGATAGTCTCTTGCTAGAGGTTTTTCGTCAATACCATCCCACTGATCTGGCTGAGGAACAACGAGAGCCACGCCTTCTGCTCCAGCATATTACGCCTATACGAGTTCGTGGTGATGCAGATTCGTTAAAGCAGGCACTTGTGGCATTATTAGACAACGCGCTTAAATACACTCCACACGAGGGTTGCATCTCACTTTCGCTTACATGTGAAGAGGACAATGCTGTAGTACGTATAAGTGACACAGGCATTGGTATTCTTCCCAAAGATATACCACACATTTTTGAGCGTTTTTATCGTGCTGACTCCGCTCGTACATGTAATCCTGGTGGGAGCGGCCTGGGATTAGCGATTGTACACAGCATCGTTCAAGCGCATCAAGGGCATATTGAAGTAGAGAGTACCCCAGCGAAAGGCAGTACGTTTGTAGTGCGATTACCTATCACGAGAGTATGACGGCCATAATAATATTGCTGGCCTCACCACACCTACATTTCAGGAACTACTTCTGTAAGAAAGACAAAATGGACGGAATGGGACACCTGTATGTTAGGTAACGTAAAACCAGCTTTCAAAGTCGCTGGCGCGTGTACTGATGCGATGCCAGAGGGCAGTTGTAGAGCAGTACGAAAGGTTCCATCGTCGCGTTGTTCTATCCTTCATTCCTTTCCAGGGCAAAGCCGCGATAGGCCGCGCCTTGTAGACCCGCTTTGACATTCAGGATAACATGCACTGGCATTGGCTTTAATACCTCTACTAAGCGTCCTTTATGCAAAAATACCTTCATGAACGATTCTTCTTGCAAGAAAGGCAAGATGCGCCTTGGGATACCACCACCAATATAGAGACCTCCGGTAGAGAGGACTTTGAGAGCAAGATTGCCTCCTTCGGCTGCGAGAATTGATACAAATGTTCTTATGGTCGTAACACAGAGAGTATCTGTATTGTCAAGTGCGGCTTGTGTAATTATAGCGTTTGGGTCTTTTGATTGCGCTAACTGCTCTGTAAGCCATGGTGGTTCTTCAGCATACTTACTTTCTTTAAGATAGGCGTAGATGTTGGGCATACCAAGTCCGGAACAGACCCATTCGTAGCTTACATGGTCAAAGCGTGGTTGCAGATATCGTAACAATCCTATCTGTAATTCATCAGTAGGAGCAAAATCAGTATGACCGCCTTCAGAAGTATGCGCGAGATAATTCTGGCTCCCCCATGTCAAATATGCTTCTCCCAGTCCTGTACCAGGCGCGATCACGGCCAAAGGTCCATTAACTACCGATTGACCATGATTGAGCGTTGCCAGATCGGAAGGTTGCAAGAATGGTACGGCAGATGCTATAGCCTCTAAATCATTCAGCAACACAACTGATTTGAGCTTGAACTCGTCCTTGAGCTGTTCCGTATCGATAACCCAGGGTAGATTCGTAATGGTGGCCTTTCCAGCGACAACGGGACCCGCTACCCCAAAACAGGCGCGGTCTATCGCCACATGATTTTTTGCGAGAAAGGCGTGAATAATTTCCTCTAATCCCTTATATTCTCTGCTTGGAAATATTTCATTAGCAACAGGCGTCGTCAACGCGGTAACAGATGCATATACAGCAAGTTCTGTCTTCGTCCCGCCAATATCACCAGCCAGGAGCATAATATGTCTCTCTTTCACTTTTTTATCATTAGAAAAAGATGTTGTTGCATCCCCTCTCATTGTACTCAAATATATGCAGAGATTTCCATTTTTCTACTCCTCGCTCTTTTATCGAGCTTGAAGTCGAGAAATATCCGCTTCCTTGAGCGTATTTAGCAAAACTTTTGCCATAATATTGTATCCAACAGCATGTGGGTGTAATCCATCATCCGTCAAGCCGTCACGTAGCGTCAGGCCGTCATCAGCAAGAAAGTGGCTATAGTAGTCAACAAACACGACGTCTTGTAGTTCATGAGCAAGATGCTCTAGCCGAGCATTCACCTGCTTAATGATCTCATTGCGTAATGCAGTATTTCCATTAAATGGATAATTAGTGGGGAGAATACTGCATAGAACAACTACAATACTGTGTGCCAACGCATCTTTCACCATCGCTGAGATATCAGTTACAATTTCCTCTTCAATCGCTTGCGGTGTACGTAAAAGGGACATATCCCACCATGTATCAAGCTCCCATGAGTTGTTGACGCCGATATGGAGCACAACCATACATGGATGTAACTGTAGAACGTCTGCCGCGAAACGCCGTCGCACAAACTGCGTGACATCCCCTCCGATGCCACGATTGACGAGTATCCCCTGTGTGCCTTGAAAATATGCGTCAATCGCCCACATATCGGTAATAGAGTCGCCCATAAAGACGGTATCGACAGGAATATTTGTTGCTAAGATGCTTTCATTATGTGCATCAAACGTACCGCGCCTTGAGTCTGCTGCGACCTCTACCCCAAATATCCCCGGTTTGATAAGCTGTGGCCGTTGTGGCCGTGTCTCTGCCATTGTTCGTTGAACCCTTCCTTCTGCCTGCCTTTTGTCAGTTATGTCTGTACCTCTCTATTCTACTCTTTTTCTACAGAGCAGTTCAAAAATATCGTCTCCAATAATTTAAACATTGTTACACGAACACCTCCCTACATGATAAAATGAAACGGAAAGGTCAGATAGAACCGAACGTTTGGTAATACCTTCCCTTCCTCACAAATACAAGCAGCCATCACGATAGAGGAGATTTTATTATGGCAAAGCATCCCTTAAAGTTGGGCTATAAGGCTTCGGCTGAACAATTTGGACCACGCCAACTCATCGACTTCTCAGTTGAGGCCGAGGCATGTGGGTTCGATAGTGTGTGGATTAGCGATCACTTTCAGCCCTGGCGACACACAAATGGGCATGCACCATCTGCGCTCGTCTGGCTTGGAGCGGTAGGCGAACGCACAACACGCATCGAACTTGGGACAAGCGTACTCACTCCGACGTTCCGCTATCCGCCAGCCGTGATCGCTCAGGCATTTGGTACTTTGGGTGTGCTCAATCCTGGTCGTGTCATCCTGGGCGTTGGGTCAGGCGAGTCTCTGAACGAGGTTGCTGTTACTGCCGCTGATTGGCCCCCCGCGAAAGAGCGTTTAGCCCGACTGCGCGAAGCAGTTGCACTGATTAAGAAGCTTTGGACGGAAGAACTTGTGACCTTCGATGGTGAGTACTACCATACGCGTAACGCGACCATTTATGATCGCCCTCAACAGCCTGTTCCTATCTACATCAGCGCAGGTGGTCCTGTCGCGGCAAAGTTCGCTGGTAGAGCAGGTGATGGCTTCATCTGCACGTCGGGCAAGGGTGATGCGCTCTACCGAGATCAACTTCTACCAGCAGTAGAGGAAGGTGCAAAAGCGGCAGGTCGGGACCCCTCGGCTGTCGAACGTACAATTGAGATCAAGGTCTCATTCGATACTGATCGAAATCGCGCACTTGCCGATACGCGCATCTGGGCTGCCCTCGCCTTGCCAGCAGAGGATAAAGCCGATGTTCACGACGCACGCGAGATGGAACGCAAAGCCGAAACTGTCGCGGATCAGGCTCACAAACGCTGGCTCGTCTCAAATGACCCAGAAGAACATATCGAGCAGATACGTCCCTACCTGGAACTAGGCTTTACCAATCTGATCTTCCACGCTCCTGGTGACGATCAATCGCGCTTCCTGCAACTCTACTCAAAAGAAATTCTGCCACGTATACGGCAACGCTGGGGATAAAACAAAAACGACAAGAGGAAACGATAAGGGCATAGGGTAGGTACTGATAGTTCTGGTTGGCAACGAGCGCCTTATTGTTTTCATGACGTGAGTGCAGACGAGGTAATTATGACTGAACGTGTTGGTTTCATTGGTCTTGGCATTATGGGCAAACCGATGGTCCATAACCTCCTCAAGGCAGGTTACTCACTAACCGTGTTCAACCGCAGCCAAACTGCTATTGACGAACTAGCATCGGTTGGCGCGGTACCTGCCAATTCTCCATATGATGTTGCGAGGCAAAGTGATATCGTTATCACTATGCTCCCCGACGGTCCAGACGTTGAAGCGGTGATACTCGGAGAGAACGGCGTGATGCAAGGGGGAAGCGCGGGACTATTAATCATTGATATGAGCACAATCTCACCCGCCGTTGCTATCAAAATCAATGCAGAAACGCAGCATCACACAATGCAGTTTCTTGATGCACCCGTAAGTGGTGGCGAGGCAGGAGCAATCGCTGGCACGCTTTCCATTATGGTGGGAGGAGCCACCAGCAACTTTGAGCGTGCGCGTCCCGTATTTCAAGCGATGGGAAAAACAATTACACTCTGCGGCCCAAGCGGTGCGGGTCAAACTGTCAAAGCATGTAATCAATTAGTTGTAGCATTGATCATCGAAGCGGTTTCTGAGGCACTTGTCTTTGGCTCGAAATCCGGTGTGCAACCTGACATTATTCTACAAGTTCTCGGTGGAGGATTGGCACAGAATCGCGTCATGGACCTGCGCGGACAACATATGATTCAGCATCACTTCGAGCCGGGCGGTAAAGCAAAATTTCACCGTAAAGACCTGGGCATCGTCCTCGAAATGGCACGGAAGCATGGTGTCGCCTTGCCAATGACTGCCTTGGTCGATCAACTTTTCACCTCGTTGGTCGAGCACAATAATGGTGAACGTGACCATTCGTCTCTGCTCACAATACTCGAACTGTTGTCAAATTATTCGCTCGTAGAACCGTGACAATATAAAATAAGTATAGTATTAAAACTTACACGCGGAAGAATCGGTTCTTAGGGGGATATGCTACTCAATGTTCAAGTCTGTAGTGTGGTGTGCAACGTTTTTTGAGCTTTGCTCGGCAACCCTCTTTTTCCGCCCGACTATCCATCCCCGAGTGTTATATTGCAACATCGTTCCTAGTCACTTCTAATTCAGGAAGAGAAACTGGAATAGCTGTGGAGGCTGAAATTACTTGTACATGCTTCTGTTCTATCGCCTCACGACTCTCGTCCGAGATGCCGCTATCGGTGATCAATGCATCGAGAACATCGAGAGTTGCGAAGCGAGCAAGGTAAGCACTGCCGACCTTGCTACTATCCATACATAAAATAATTTGGCGCGAGGAGCTTATAAGTGCTTGTTTGACTTCTGCATCAAGCAGATTATCGCATGATAGACCGTCGGGGAGAAGTAATCCACTGGCACTCAGGAAGAGTTTATTAATGTACAACGACTGTAAGGCGGCAATTGCCTGTGGTCCACAAAAGCAGTTCGCTTCGTGTTGCAAAACTCCCCCCAGCACAATTAATGAATACAGCTTATTCTGTGCGACGACTTTAGCGGCAGCCATAGAATGCGTTACAACCGTGAGCGGGAAATTGGGCAAGTTTCGTGCAATCTCCAGTGTTGTACTACCACTATCAATACCTACAACATCCCCTTCTTTGATCAAGAGTTCCGCGGCGAGTTTTCCAATAGCTTGTTTTTCAGCCAGGTGTTCATGTGTGCGAATATTAAAGTTGGGCTCGATGCGTTTTGATGCAATCAAGCTTGCTCCTCCGTAGAGTACCTCTACAATCTGCTTTTCATGAAGGATATGCAAATCACGTCGAATGGTCATCGCTGATACGTTTAGCAATTGGCTCATCTCTACAATGGAGCGGTAGCCATGGTTCTTGAGCAATTCAATCAGTTGTGCGTGTCGATCGTTTGCTTTCTGGCGGCTTTTCTTCATGTAAAAAGTCCTCACAGCGGAATTAGCCAGGGGGCTAGCGTTATGATGGTCATTTGTAACAAGATAGTATCATATTTTTTCCCCAAATAGCAAGAGTATCACAATAACCTTGAAATCGAACAAATTCTATGTTACACTTGTTTTTACCGAAACATTTATTTGTTCGTCTTCTCACATTTTGCGGTCTTCTTACATGGACACCTCTCTGTTAACTAAACAGAAAGGTTTTCTAAGCAACCAAACTATTCTTAAAAGTTAGTATCTTCACAAACCGACTAGCTCATCGTTTCGCTAAACCTAGACTGCTTACCCATTAGTCAATGATATCTCCTTTATTGGAGAACCTTCATATTTCGCATTATTTCAGATAGAAAGGAGCTAGTTTTCTTCAAAAGTCTCGTTACTGAGACCTTCCCTTACATCCATCAGTAGAGTGCTTTCGTGACCTTTGGACGTTCTCTTTTTATTGCATTGACGCATCTGACAAGGAGAAATTTGCCATGATGAGTGCTGCCCGAGTAACCATCAAAATAATAAGCATTGCTGTGCTTCTAGCAGTGCTGGCGGCTTGTACGCCATCAAGTCAATCGTCATCTTCTTCCACTACGACGCTCACTATCGCTACTGTCAACAACTCCCAGATGGTACAGATGGAGCAACTGACGAAGCAAGTATTTGAAAAGGACCACCCCACTATCAAGGTTAACTTCGTGACACTGCCTGAAAATGATCTGCGCTCGAAAGTTACTCAGGATGTTGCTACTCACGCGGGGAAATTTGATATTGCTACCATTGGTAGTTATGAGACTCCCATTTGGGCACATAACGGATGGCTCCAGGACCTCTCTCCGTACCTCAATAAGATGTCGGCGACCGATAAGAGTAATTACAACTACGACGACCTTCTCAAGCCTGTCATGTCAACGCTCTCCTACCAGGGACATCCTTACGCCGTACCGTTCTATGGTGAGAGTAGTATGCTTATGTACAACAAGCAAATTTTCGCGCAACATCACCTGACCATGCCTTTGCATCCCACATGGGATCAGGTTGCTCAATTCGCGAAAGAGCTCAATGATCCAGCAAATGGTGTGACAGGCATTCTACTGCGCGGTCAATCTGGCTGGGGCATGAACATGGCTCCGCTCGACACGATGATTAATACCTTCGGTGGTCGCTGGTTCAACTCAAATTGGGCACCCCAACTCTCCACACCTGCAGTACAACAGGCAGTAACGCTCTACGCAACCCTTTTGCAGAAGTATGGTGAGCCAGGTGCCTCGACCGCTGGCTGGCAAGAGTGTGTCAACCTGATGACACAGGGTAAAGGTGCGATGTTCTATGATGCTACCTCGTTTGGCGGTGTGTTGGAAACGCCAGCTACTTCCAAGGTTGCTGGTAATGTTGGATATGTGTATGCTCCGACAGCAGTGACTGTAAATGGCAGCCATTGGCTGTGGGCATGGTCACTGGGTATCGTCACCTCTAGCCACAACAAGGATGCTGCCTTTCAATTCCTCACCTGGGCCACCAGTTCGCAGTATCTGACCCTGGCGGGCAAGACCTTCGGTTGGGCAAACGTGCCACCTGGTACACGTGCTTCGATTTACCAGAACGCTGACTATCAAAAGGCCGCTCCTTTTGCTCAGATTACGCTTGATTCGATCAATACAGCGACTCCCGATCATCCGACGCTCCAACCCGTTCCCTATCATGGTGTGCAATATGTAGGTATTCCACAATTTGAATCGGCTGGACAGCAGGTGAGTGAACTGATGTCGGCAGTGGTTGCCGGAAAAATGACGGTCAGTCAGGCTCTCCAGCAGTCCGATCAGCTCCTAGCATCACAGGTGAATAAGGACAACACCGCAGGGTATTAGCTACTCTGTCTGATATGAAGAACGAGGGGCCTGATTTTGTGTGAGGAGGCAGTCTCTCGTTCTTCACTTCGGTTGCTCTCTTTGCTTAAAAAGAAGAAAGGTTATGTTATGAGTCAGGCAAATCAGGCGGTTCATATACCAATTCTTCCTGACATGCGTAAAAGTGCATTTCCTACAGCTACACGCAGCAGGGGAAGAATGTGGATGCATCTTCCTGCGCTCCTATTTATGATCGCGTTAACCCAAATTCCTTTTCTCCTTGCAGTGTGGTTTAGCCTGCATGCTTGGAATCTGCTGGTGCCATCTGAAGGATTTCCTTTTGTTGGCCTTTCGAACTACGTCACTGAATTCGTCAGCGATCCAAACTTCTGGCCCATTATGGGGAATACCTTACAGCTGGTAGCTGGAGCGATCATGTTGGCCCTTATCGCTGGAACGGTACTTGCATTGCTGTTAAATCGCCCGATATGGGGTAGAAGTGTCTTGCGTGGCGTCGCAACAGTGCCATTTTTGGTGACACCATCAGTAATGGCTTTGATTTGGAAAAATCTCTTTCTTAGCCCATCGTCGGGGATGGTTAACTGGCTACTCCACTTTATTGGCATTTCTGCTGTTCCCTGGTTTTCCGCCTTTCCACTACAGAGTGTTACATTCATCGTCGCTTGGGAATGGACTCCATTCGTGATGCTTGTCATTCTCGCGGGCCTCCAGTCCGTTCCAGGCGAAGTGATAGAGGCTGCGAAGGTGGATGGCGCGAATGCCTTTACAACGTTTTGGCTCGTCGTCTTTCCTTTATTGCGCAAACCGTATGAGATCGCAATCCTTTTTGGAACCATTTTTATCTTCCAGACATTCGGCGAAATTTACGTGACAACTGCCGGTGGGCCAGGATTAACAACCAACACCCTCCCATACTACACCTACCGGACAGCGTTGAACTCGTTTCAGATCGGACAGGCGGCAACACTTGGCGTTATAGGGGTAATAGTAGCAATTTTTGCTGCCAGGGGTATGCTATTGCTCATGACCGACCGAACAGTTGCAGAAAGGGGCTAACTCATGGGTATAGAAATTAGGAACAGATGGTCCAATCTCGCCTGGACGGCCTTGACCTATATCCTGGTTTTTTTACTGGTCTTTCCCGTCCTCTGGATGGTACTCACGGGATTTAAGACAGAAATCGCGGCGATTAGCATTCCGCCCGCGCTATTCTTCCAACCGACACTCGATCAGTTTCGGCTCGCGATTGATGGAGGATTCGTTGCCTACTTCTTCAATAGTGCGGTAGCAGCTCTAGTTTCAACGGCCCTCGCGATGGTTTTGGGCATTCCCGCAGCTTATGTAATGGTCTTCCAGATGCGCAAGAAGTCATCCGATGACATGCTTTTCTTTGTACTCTCCACGCGCTTCATGCCATTTGCCGCCATCCTTGTTCCTCTTTACGTGATTATTACACGTCTAAACTTGCTGGATAATATCTTCGTTCTGATTGTTATCTATACCGCGATGAACCTGCCACTCATCATCTGGATGGCTCGTTCGTACTTTATAGATCTGCCAAAGGAGGTGTTGGAGGGAGCCTGGCTGGATGGTTGTTCGACCATACAGACAATTGTGAGGGTTGTCGTGCCGATGGCTGCGCCTGGGTTAGCTGCTGCTGCACTGCTGTCCATCATTTTTGCCTGGAACGATTTCTTCTTCGCTGTCACATTGACCTATACCAACTCACCGACCCTGCCCATTATGGTCGCGGTATTTACGAGTAACGAAGGTCTCTTCCTGGCAAAGATATCCGCGCTGTCGACAATGATTATTATTGTGCCTGTTGCAATAGGCATTTATGCTCAGAAGCACCTGGTTCAAGGGCTAACAGGCGGTTCACTGAAATAACAAGACTGTTTAGAAAGGGGTGTAGGTAGTATGGCAACCATGAAGGGTGTCATTTTTCTGGGCGAGCGGAGACTCGAACAGCGCAATTTTCCCGTTCCAGAGCCGGGATATGGACAGGTGGTGGTCCGTATGAAGGCATCGTCGCTCTGTGGAAGTGATTTGCGTGCCATCTACCGAAATAGCAATTGGGGAACAGGCCCCGAAGCCTATCAGGGAGTGATTGGTGGTCACGAGCCGTGTGGTATCATCGAGCGTATTGGCCCTGGTATGCGACGCTTTAAAGAAGGTGATAGAGTGATCATCTATCACATCGCGGGCTGTGGTGTGTGTCATGACTGCAGGAGCGGATGGATGATCAGTTGCTCGCGCCCTGAACGAGCTGCTTATGGATGGCAACGGAATGGTGGGCACGCCGAATTTCTGCTGGCAGAAGAGCGCACCCTTGTTGCACTTCCTGCTGAATTAACCTATCTGGACGGCGCAATGATCGCCTGTGGTGTCGGAACTGCCTATGCAGCCTGCTTGCGTGCAGATGTGTCTGGAAGAGATACAGTGCTCATTACCGGGCTGGGGCCCGTTGGCATGGGAATGGCACTGTTGTGCCAATCAATGGGAGCACGAGTCATAGGCGTGGAGGCTGTATCCGAACGTCTTGCCCAGGCAAGAGAACTGGGAATTTCGAACGTAGTATCTCCTACCGATACCGATGCTCTCGACACACTGCGAGCAATGACCCATGGCAATGGCTTTGAGGTGGCAATTGATTGTTCTGGCAATGCAGATGCTCGCCACATGTGCCTAGACCTTGCTTGTAAATGGGGACGAGTGGTGTTTGTCGGTGAGGGAAGCACCATCTCCTTCGCACCCAGTCCCTTGCTCATTCATAAACAGCTTTCTCTGTATGGCTCCTGGGTGTGTAGTGTGCCGCAAATGGAGGACCTTTCCGAACTTCTTGTACGTTGGAACCTGCATCCCGAGAAACTGGTAACGCATCGCTTTTCACTTGAGCAGGCGAAAGAAGCCTACGAACTTTTTGATAGCGGAAAAACAGGGAAGGTAGCTATTACATGGCAGTCGTAAGTTCCAGAGGGGATACAACTATGAGAAATCAAGCAGCAGTGTTATATGCCCCACATGATGTCCGCTTGGAAGAGAGACCGATGCCCCAGGTGGGTCCAAACGATGTGCTCGTCGAAGTCAAGGCGGTCGGCGTCTGCGGCTCTGATGTCCATTATTATGAGCATGGTCGGATTGGTGCCTATGTTGTCCGCCAACCGCTCATTCTTGGTCATGAGTCGGCAGGTGTGGTTGTCGCTGTCGGAACGGATGTGAACCAGAGCAGAATTGGTGAGCGTGTGGCAATTGAGCCGGGCATCCCGGACGGCGTGTGTGAGCAATGTCGTGCCGGACATTACAACCTGTGCCTCAATGTCCGTTTTTTCGGCACTCCTCCCATTGATGGTGCGTTTGCTAACTACGTCACAGTTCCCACACAATTCGCTTACACTCTTCCAGACAATATGTCGAATGAGGAAGGAGCGTTAATCGAACCGCTCTCTGTCGGGCTGTGGGCTTGTCGCAAGGCCAGGTTGCGCGGAGGCGATTCTGTGCTGATAACCGGAGCTGGACCGATTGGAATGCTCGCTATGAAGGTGGCCTTCGCTCTCGGAGTTGCGGCGGTCACTATCACAGATGTTTCTCCACAGCGACTGGCTATAGCACGTCACCTTGGTGCGACTCAGACTATCAATGTCGCAGAGCAGCCGCTGACGCAAGCTGGTATACAGGCTGATGTGCTGTTTGAATGTTCTGGGAATCAACAGGCGTTGACCGACGGTATCCGCTCATTGCGTCCTGCTGGTACGGCTGTTGTTGTCGGTATGAATCCTGGGGAAGAGTTGAACGTCCCAATGTCGTTTATCCAGAACCGGGAGATTACACTGACCGGCACGTTCCGTTATGCCAATACCTATGCGGATGCCATCGCACTTGTAGCAACAGGTCGTATTGATGTACGCTCGATCATCACTGGTCGCTATCCATTAGAGGCGGCGGAGCAAGCGCTCCAAGCCACGAAGCAAGACCCGACTAATATCAAATCTATTGTCGTCCCTTAAGAATAGTAAAAGGATGGATTTCCTATGCGTGCTGTGGTCATTAATACTCCTGGCAGCATTCGGGTGGACAGTGTGCCAGATCCCACTCCTCGTCCAGATGAAGTGCTCGTTCGAGTGGGCGCCTGTGGTATTTGCGGTACGGATCTGCATATTATTGATGGTGACTCTCCGTTGGCTCGTTATCCTATTATCCCTGGCCACGAGTTCGCGGGTGAGGTTGTGGCATTGGGAAGCAACATTGCTCAGAAGAACGGAAACGGAGAGACAAGCATAACCGTTGGCAGCAGGGTCGCTATCGATCCGGGTCTAAACTGCGGGCATTGTGAGTTCTGCCGCACAGGCCATGAAAATTTGTGCCTCAACTATGCGGCAGTTGGCGTGACAGATGGCGGAGCGATTGCTCAGTATGTATCAGTACCTATAGCGAGAGCCTACATGCTGCCAGACGCCATCTCTCTACGCGAGGCGGCACTGATTGAACCTGTCTCGTGCGCGGTGCATGGAATGCATGTTCTCAATCCTCGCTCCGGTGATACGTTCCTTATTGTTGGTGCGGGCACAATGGGCTTGCTCCTGTTACAACTGGCCGTGCGTGGTGGCGCGTCAAGGGTTGTCATGGTCGATGTGAATGCGCAACGGCTGCTACGTGCAGAGAGTCTTGGAGCAAAGCGCACGTATAACGACATCAAACAAGCCTTGAAAGATGAGCCGCTTGGCTTCAGTTGTGTCATCGACGCGACGGGAGTTCCAGCGGTCATTGAAAGTGCGTTTCCAGCGGTCAAGCGCGGCGGAAAGTTCATGATCTTTGGAGTTGCGCCACACGAAGCACGCATCTCACTTTCTCCGTTCCGTATTTACAATGATGAGATTAGCGTCATTGGTTCGATGGCTGTGCTCTTCTCGTTTCAGGCTGCGCTCGATCTTATAAGCGGAGGTGTGATCAATACAGAGGCGATGCTGACAACGGCACTGCCATTAGAGGAATTCCCCAAAGCACTCGACATGGTACGGCGTGGTGAGGGGGTAAAAACTCAGATACTACCGAATTCGTAGAGAAGGCACAAGAAAAGGATCATTGTTATTGTCCAGGAGGGAGAAACGATGCTTCAGCTTGCGGACACAAAATAGAATTAAGATAAGGAGACTGACAATAATGAGCAGTCCTTACTTCATGGGAATAGATGGTGGAACGGAGAGCGTACGCGTTGGTATCTTTGATCGGGAAGGTACGCCTGTAAGTTTCGCGAGCTGCACGTATACGCTCAAGTACCCACGCCCTGGCTGGGCAGAGCAGGACCCTGCCGAGTGGTGGTCGTCTCTGGTAGCAGCGGTCCGAGAGGCAATGAGTAAAAGTGGCATTATGCCAGATGAGATCGCAGGCCTCTCTTTAGACGGTACAACTTGCACAGTTGTTGCGTTGGATAAGCACGACCGAGTACTGCGTCCAGCCATCATCTGGATGGATGTTCGTGCAGCCGATCAAGCACGCCGAGTGGCTGAAACGGGGGATGCGGCACTCAAGTACAATGGTTTCGCCAAAGTGTCAGCGGAGTGGATGCCCTGCAAGGCCCTCTGGTTGAAAGAGAATGAACCGGAGGTTTACAGTGCTGCTACACATATTTGTGAATATACTGATTGGATGACCCATCGTCTCACGGGCGAATGGACGGCAAGTATCAACATCGCAAGCCTTCGCTGGTACTACGACCGCAACAACGGCGGTTTTCCGGGCAGTCTCTATCAGGCTGTTGGACTAGATGATCTTCTCGCGAAGTTCCCCCAAAAGGTTCTGGACATGGGTACTGTAGTCGGTGGTCTCAGCAAGAAAGCTGCAGAGGAGCTTGGCCTGCCCCCTGGTATTCCAGTTGCAGAAGGTGGAGCGGATTCTATGGTGGGTACAGTGGGCATGAATGTGCTGTCTCCAGGCAAGATCGCCCTCATCACAGGCTCTTCGCATGCTATTTTCGGTGAGTCAGCAGAGGCCATCTACGGTCCGGGATTCTTTGGTGCCTTCACCGATGCTGTGGTTCCTGGTCAGTACGTGGTGGAAGGTGGTCAAGTTTCCACCGGTTCTATCGTCAAATGGTTCCGAGACAATTTCTGTGGAGGACTCCTGGCGGAGGCCACTACGCATGGACTCGGCCTTTATGATCTGCTCAATAAACGTGCTGAAAACTTACCTGTGGGTTCGGATGGATTAATGGTGGTAGATCACTGGCAGGGAAACCGTTCTCCCTATACCGACTCAGAAGCACGAGGAATGATTTGGGGGCTGACTCTCAAGCACGACACGACATATATCTATCGTGCGATTGTAGAGGGTATCTGCTATGGAACAGAACTTATCTTTCAGACACTACGCAAGTATGGCTTTCAGCCGCAAGAGATCGTTGCTAGCGGTGGTCCTCTGAAGAGCCAGTTATGGATGCAGACGCATGCAGATGTGAGTAACCTTCCCATTACCTTCAACAAAGTATCTGATGCAGCGGCACTGGGTTCTGCGATACTAGCGGCAGTTGGCGCAGGAATATACCCGAATATACAAGAAGCAGCACACCATATGGTCCACACGAGCCTTCGTGTTGAGCCAGATCAGGAACGGCACAAAGAATATCAGTTCTATGTGGAGAAGTATATAGCTACTTATCCCCAGATGCGGGACTTGATGCATGACGTTGCCCAACATGTTGCAGGACATAAGGGATAAAAAGAGACAATGTTAGGAGGAACAAGATGCTTGCTGCTGTGTTTCAGCATCCCGGCCAGATGGATATGATGCAGGTTGATACACCCGAAATTGGGCCAGACGAAGTTCTCGTCAAGGTAGGAGCCAACACGATATGTGGAACTGATGTGCGTATCTTCCGTGGAGAAAAGACAAAAGGCGTTCCTTTACCTGCTATCCTGGGCCATGAAGTGGCAGGTCATGTGCACATGGTAGGTCGGAATGTGAGAGGATTTGTTGTAGGAGCACCAGTGGCGATGGCTCCCGTAATCGCATGTCACCACTGTTTCTATTGTCAAAATGGCATGGAGAATATTTGCCCCAACCAGAAAATAGTAGGCTACGATGTGAAAGGGGGCTTGAGTGAGTATATAAGTATCCCTGCTGACGCAGTAGCAGCAGGCAATCTTTTTGTCGCTCAAAAAGATTTACCGTCGGAATATCTGGCACTCGCCGAGCCACTGGCTTGTTGCGTCAACGGCCATCATCGCTCTCGGATACACCTGAACTCCACCGTACTCATTATGGGGGCGGGACCTATTGGTCTGTTCCACCTCCAACTCGCCCTTCTGGCAGGAGCGCGCACCGTCATAGTAAGCGAGCCCTCTGCTCCTCGTCGTGCAGTCGCCTCTACCTTTGGAGCACATATCACCGTTGATCCCAGTTCTGAAGACCTTTCTGTAGCAGTGTCCGAGTGTACAGATGGGCTTGGAGTAGACACGGTCATTATCTGCATTGGCGTGCCTAGACTGGTGAATGATGCACTTACTATGGCTCGGCAGGGAGGTCGTATCAATATTTTTGCTGGTCTGGCCGCTAAAGGGTGGGCAGAGGTCGAGGCTAACCTCATTCATTATAAAGAACTGGAGGTAACGGGTAGTGCAAATTCCAGACGTGCTGACTACCAGACTGCCCTTCAGCTTATTGAGTCAGGGCGTATCAAGGTGGAAGCAATGGTAACTGACCGCTTTCCACTCCGATCTGCACATGCAGCACTGGACAAAGCTGCCAGCGGAGAAGGAATCAAGATAGCGGTGATGCCTTAATTGGAGGGAACGAGCGATGAATCCTACAACAAGGTCAGATAATATCTGGCTTGGGCTTGACGTAGGTACACAAAGCGTCCGTGCTATCGCGGTATCAAACACTGGTGAAGTGCTCGGCGCAAACTCCCAGAGGCTTGTAAGCCGAAGGGACGGAGCCCGACACGAGCAGACACCGCAGGATTGGTGGCACGCCACTACTGTAGCCTGTCGTGCTGCTATCGGGAGCCTACCTTCTCAGGCTATTCGTGGGATTGCAGTTGATAGTACGTCTGGCACTATTCTCCTCGTTGACCAATTGGGGCGACCACTTACTCCGGGGCTTATGCATGATGACAACCGAGCTATCGAAGAAGCCCGACGTGCCAATGAGGTTGGGGCTGCTGTATGGGCAACACTGGGATACCGAATGCAGCCATCGTGGGCTCTACCAAAGCTGTTATGGATGCTGCGCGAGTATCGGGACGAGATTGCTTCTCTGCATTCGAGTGGGGTCAAACTCTCGCACCAAACGGACTTTATCAATCGACATTTTATTGGGAAGGAGGTACCAACTGATACAAGTTCAGCACTCAAGACAGGGTACAATCTAATCAATAATAGCTGGCCGCAAGAAGTGTTCGCGCAACTCGGTATCCCTGAGACCATCTTGCCTACAGTTGTGCTCTCTGGAACGCAGATCGGAACAGTATGTTCGCAGGCCGCAACGGAGACAGGTATTCCAGCACAGACGCCCGTAATTGCTGGTATGACGGATAGTTGTGCTGCTCAGATTGGCGCGGGTGCTCTCAGCGTAGGAAGTTGGAACTCTGTGCTTGGGACGACTCTTGCATTCAAGGGCGTGACCAAAGAACTCATTCGTGATCCTGCTGGAGTTATGTACTCGCACCGCTCACCAGATGGCAATTGGCTTCCTGGTGGTGCCTCCGGTTCGGGCGCAGGCATAATCACCACATACTTTCCCGATCGTGACCTTGATGCGCTCAGTGCTCAGGCAATGAAGAGAGGTCCCGCTAGTATTATAGCTTATCCTCTCGCCTCTCATGGTGAGCGATTTCCTTTCAGTGCTCCAGAAGCTACGCATTTCCTACTTGGTGAACCTATTGACGAGATAGATCTTTACGCTGCGCTACTGCAAGGTGTAGCCTTCGTCGAGCGATTGTGCTTCGATTACCTTGATATGCTTGGGGCTCCTATTGGCGGTGCGCTCAGCCTGACCGGAGGCGGGACACGCAGTCGATACTGGTGTCAATTGCGTGCCGATGTGCTTGGTCGTTCAGTGTATATTCCAGAGAACGCCGAGGCTGCACTAGGTATGGCAGTACTCGCAGCCTCTGTGGGACGCCATATGTCTGATGTTTCTACAGAAATGTCTCGCAGCCGTGAGGTGATCAATCCGTGTTTTGACTATACTGAACGCTATCAAGAGCAATATGTCCGGCTCGTCGATGAGCTTGAACATCGAGGTTGGTTGCCATCGCCCGTTGCACAACATGCACGGATACGGATACGGGTCAGGCCATAGCCAATTCCCCATATAGAATGTACACGAAAATTTTCGAAATATATTATCGAAGCTTCTGGTTATCGATGATCAGATACAACTCGTCTTTTAACCTTTTACAAGTTATTCAAGATTGTATCTTATAGGAATGTTTTCAAATGCCTATTTGTTTTCTACTTAAAGAAATAATTAAATAGCACAGCAACTACTTCACATCACTTCTATTACATACCAAATCTGTTTAGCAGGTTTTATCTCTTTTTCGTGCTGGCAAACATTGATTATATTTGTCTTATCTTTTTTATAAGAGAAACCAAACAGACACATTAAACGTTCTTAACTATAAGAAAGGGAATATATTGTTATGCCCATAGAACGTTCAGCCATACGAAGAGATGGGCATGCCCATCCTAGAAGAACAGATGAAGTGGATACGACGTATCTTAGCGTACCCAGACCCAGACGCTCCCCAAATACGGGTTCATATCGGCAAGCACCAACAACAGATAGCATGATGACACCAGATGAGGCTGCGACACGTACCCGTTTCGATTATAGTACGCAAGATATTATCTCTCTCGAACCGAAGTCACAAAAAAGGCAACCTAGCAGACGCTTACCACCAACAAGACAGTCCAGTAAACACTTGATAGCGGCAAGACAACCAAGTAAACAGTTTACATCGCCACGACCTCCAACGAAACAATTAATTGCAGAGAAACCATCGGTACAACGCTCTCAAAGACAATTTCATTGGTTGGTTCCAACCGGTATCACCATAATTATTACTATCGCTTGTTACTTACTGCTCTATAGTGTATGGACTGGTGGGAGAAGCGTCTATAATGATTTAGCCTATGGAGCAACCACACCCACCTCTCAGATGGATGCAGTTGTTGGATATCAAGACTCGTCAAGTTCACCCACGCACTTCATGGCGATGAATTTGCACGGCACCATTGATATCATCGTGTTTCCAGGTGGCGATGTAACTCATGCTAAGGTGTATCCGGGACCACACCTGCTCTGGTCGAATGCAAACAAAGCCGTTGTGACCATGGAGGTAAAAGACGTAAATGGCGACCAAAAACCAGATATCGTCATTCATGTGCAAGGGGACACTGACCTCCTTTTTAGACAGACCACCGCGAACTTTGTACTACTCAACAATGGGTCAGGCTTCTTACCTATGCGTCCTCTTCAACCATAAGCTATTCACAGCATGCAAACTAATTCCACAGGTTTAAATATATGGAATTAGTTTGCATATACGACTATACCGGAAGAACTACGTCGTTTTTCTTGTTGAGAAGAGATAAGCTTAAGGCAGAGGTATATGGAGCGTATGAAGTCAAGTGATGATACCAAAAACATTCAGTTCAACCACTCGACCTCACCTTGAGGCCTGTAGCCAAGAGGATTAAGGTTTTGCAGATCGCTTAACACAAACCAGTTTGTACTACCCGGATCGGGCACTAAACGTGTCACGCTTGCCTTTACATGAGTAGTGCTATTTATCCAGGCAATCGCATCTTCACGCCGTCCAAATGGACGATAAATATTTACATTGCGTGGTCCATCGCGCTCTACCTGGAACGCTGTGGCAAGGTATACCTCCGCTGGCACCTGCTCAGAACCTTGCTCCCCTGGCACTTCTATAACATTCGTCGTCTCGAAGTAAAGTCCACGAAAGAAAAAACCTAACGTCTCTTGCCAGGGTACAAAGTGAGGATTGAGCCATTCAAGAGTGTCACGCTTCTTGCCGGGCGGCAAGTTGGTCTCACCGTAATAGCGAAAAATCAATGCATCATCAAAGGTTTGTGCATGGTCAATCGCTTGCTTAGACGAAAGGTGCGTCTCTGACTCAATCACTGTCCCCCAGGTTCGGTTGATCTCAATAACATCGTAGTACTCGCTATGCTCACGACCTATTTTTCCTGTTGCATAAGGCAAAGCACGGAAGGCATTGTTCTCAGCCTGCTCTTGCACTCCTGCTACTCTTGATTGGTTTTCGGATGTTGTATGCGAAGGTAAAATAAACACGAACGAGGCAGGAAGTTCTCCATCACTTACCTCTATACGCGTACCCTCTTCTTCAGCATCCTGCACATCAGAAGAAACGACGGAAATTACGAGAGCACGGGTCGTTTTCACCTCCTTTACGAGACGCATTACGTCCGCACCTCTGAGGGAACGTTCCTGCAAAGCTCCAGTAAATTGCGGTACCCATTGCTCTTTCGGCTGCACCTGCCCAAGTTCATCACGTGTATTCATCCATTTATACACAAGCTCATACAGTTTTCGTTCAGTCAAAAAGTAGACCTTGTAGTTGCTGCCGTCGTCCTCTGGAAGTTCTAAGTCCTGGGCCATACTGTGTATCCTTTTGCCACGCTCATGCTATCGAATATATCACTCATATCCTATAACAGTATCGCTCAAGACGCAATTCCACTTCTTGCTCTTGCAATCACTTTGATTGAAAATCATGAGGGTCAACAAAAACTTATACATTCCTATAGTGAGTGCAAACAAATGGAGTGACGGCTGACACTCCTTGCTTACTCCCCTTGCTGGGCAGCAACAATAATCTCATTGATCTCTTCGACGGACAGATTTTCTATATCTACGCGGTCTCCTTCTTTTGTAACAAGAAAGATTCTCTTTTGTCCTTGCACACGTTGTTCCTCACGCAGAAAACTATAGAGTGTTTGGGCAACATTTTGTGCAGCCTGTTCCTCTCTCTCACTAATACCAATCCCCACAAGAGCAGGCACAGTAGTATCGCGCGGCTCCACTAAGTCAACCTTCACACCATGAATATGCTTGAGTTGATGCTCAAGTGTTTTGAGGTGTTGTTTCGTGTCAGATACAAATTCGAGCGAAATAGTCGTTTCCAAGATAGTTCCTACATCTTTCTCGCATGACCGCGACAAGTACATTCTTCACTAAATTGTCATTATCTTACACGAACTGTGCTTCAGACGCAACACGCACGTACGCCATACTCTTCCAAATTGCCGTATAATGAAAGCCACTTCACAGGGAAAACCTTTCAGAAGATGAAACACAATCAAAGGAGATTTTACAATGAACGAGAGTAACCTACCTAGTGTACTACCTGGTGCGGAACCTTTTTACGCTGAGAATGGCAAGATTGGGGTCTTGGTATCACATGGCTACACAGGATGCCCACAAGCATTCGCTATTATGCTGAAGGGTTGGCTAAAGCGGGTTTCACCGTTGCGGTGCCACGGCTCAAAGGACATGGCACTACTCCTGACGATATGGCAAGAAGTACCGCGAGTGACTGGATTAGAGACCTGGAACAAGGGCTTGCATGGCTCAAGGAACGCTGTGACACACTCTTTATAACAGATCTATCAATGGGCGGAACACTCACACTCTATATGGCGGGACAATATCCAGGCATGTTCAAAGGCGTTATTCCAATCAATGCTTTGATCTTCAACAATAACCCTGATCTAGCATCGCTCGTTTACACGGCTGATGCGCCCGCCGAACTACCCGGTATAGGTAGCGACATCAAAGCACAAGACACTAAAGAACTCGTATATGCGGCGGTGCCTATTCCAACTCTCAAGGAGCTTTTTGCTTTGACGAAGGTTGCGGATGAACTTTTACTCCGTATCACTTGCCCGGCACTTATCATGGTCTCGCGTGAAGATCATGTCGTTCCTCCTGCGAATGCTGAGTACATTCTACAAAAGCTGTCTAACCAGGATAAGCAGATTGTGTGGCTTGAAAATTCGTATCATGTCGCGACATTGGATAACGACAAAGACCTGATTGTGCAAAAAAGTGTTGAGTTCATCAATGCCCATGCGTAATTGAAAAAAGGTGATGGTATCTAGAAACTTGGTCTCTAGATACCATCGCCTTTTTCGGATATAGAGACAGGCTACGATGTTGCGCGATTGTTTGACTTGCGATAGCGGTTAATAAGCGTGTTGGTCGAACTGTCGTGTGTAAGTTTCGGCTCGTCAGCATTTTGCAGCTCAGGAATAATGCGTGTAGCAAGCACCTTACCAAGTTCAACACCCCACTGATCGAATGAGTTAATGTGCCAGATGGTACCTTGCACAAAGACTTTATGCTCATAGAGCGCGATCAGTTTCCCCAGAAGTTCGGGCGTGAGCCGTTCAGCGAGAATAGTGTTCGTCGGATGATTGCCCTCAAAGGTTCGGTGAGGTACTTGAGCCGCTGCTACACCGTCAGCTGCAACTTCCTCTGCGGTTTTACCAAAGGCGAGTGCCTCGGTTTGTGCAAAAAAGTTCGCCATCAAGAGATCATGATGTGGTGGCAGATTGTTCAGGGAATGAGTGAAGCCAATGAAGTCGCACGGAATAAGCTTCGTCCCCTGGTGAATAAGCTGGTAAAACGCGTGTTGTCCATTCGTTCCAGGCTGGCCCCAGATGATAGGCCCAGTCTGATAGTTGACCGTCTTTCCATCAAGATCAACATGCTTGCCATCGCTTTCCATATCGAGTTGTTGCAGGTAGGAACTCAAGTACTCTAGGTACTGGTCATAGGGCAGCACAGCGACTGTTTGCGCACCAAAGAAGTTGTTATACCATAGGCCAATCAGTCCTAGCAAGACGGGTAGGTTGCGCTCAAATGGGGCGGTACGGAAGTGCTCATCCATCGTATGAAAGCCTGCCAGCATCTCTTTAAAATGCTCTGGACCAATGGCGACCATGAGTGAGAGGCCAATGGCGGAATCGTATGAATAGCGTCCGCCAACCCAGTCCCAGAATTCAAACATGTTGGCGGTATCGATACCAAACTTGGCAACTTCTTTTGTATTAGTCGAAACAGCGACAAAGTGTTTTGCAACGGCCTCTTCGTTCCCTAGAGCGCGTACACACCAGTTCCGCGCTGAACGTGCGTTGGTCAGTGTTTCCAGGGTTGTGAAGGTTTTCGACGAGACGACAAAGAGTGTCTCGGCAGGATTGAGATCCCGTGTGGCCTCCACGAAATCGGTACCGTCGATATTCGAGACAAAACGCACAGTTATGTCGCGGTCACTATAATAGCGTAGAGCGGCATACGCCATATGTGGACCGAGGTCCGAGCCACCAATACCGATGTTGACAATACTACGAATACGCTTGCCTGTATAGCCCTTCCATTCGCCACTACGCACACGATTTGAGAAGTCCGCCATTTTGTCGAGCACCGCGTGAACAGCGGGTACAACATTTTCGCCATCAACAAGAATGGTCTCATCTCTGGGTGCTCGCAACGCGACATGCAAGACGGCACGATTCTCAGTGACGTTGATTTTCTCGCCTTTGAACATGGCGTCAATATGCTCGCGCAACCCCGATGCTTCGGCAAGCGCGAGTAGGAGTTGTAGTGTCTCATCAGTAATACGATTTTTCGAGTAGTCTAAATAGACGCCTTCAGCTTCGAGGGTAAAACGCTCACCACGTCTGGGATCCTCAGAAAAGAGTGTGCGGAGATGCATGTTTTGCACCTTCTGATAATGCTCTTCCAGAGCTTTCCAGGTTGTACGCTGTGTTAGCGCATTTGTGTCAATTGCCATATGTGTACGCTCCTTTTCAACGTGGTCGTATAGTTTTATTTCCGTTGCTCCGTCTCTAGTGTATCACGCAGCAAGAGGCACTCTCGTTGATGCGAACTATAGAAAGAAGAGTACCAAATTTCGGGAGCGAGTGAACCTTTCACGAACACATGTACGTGATACATAAAAGAGATATAATAAGCAAACATTTACAGAAAGGTATGGAACATACATTGGCAAATAAATTTCTTAAATCTGGCGAGAATCCTACGGGCGTTTATCTACGTGCCGGGCTACTTGGCTTTGTCACGGGACTACGCTCAATGACTCCACTTGCACTGTTGAATTGGACACGTCGTATTGGAGTTGATGCAGACTCCGCAATTGAGCAATTTCTCGATGCCCCTGCGAGTCGTGTGGTATCAAGTTTGCTCGCAGTTGGCGAACTGGTTGGTGACAAGCTTCCTATTACACCAAGTCGTCTTGCTGTAGCGCCTTTTTTGGGGCGTATCGCGATTGGTGCATTAGCAGGTGCGACCATCTGTCAACGTTCGCGCCTCTCACCTGTTGTCGGTGCGGCAGTTGGTGCAACTACCGCGAGTGCTGGGGCTGCTGCGGGTTATTATGGTCGTAAAGCACTTGGCAAGATAAAGTTTGTCCCAGACTTCGTGTGGGCGGGTGCGGAAGACAGCCTGGCACTAGGTCTTGGCTACCTCGCCACTCGAAAACCCAAAAATTAAGGTATACTCATGGTAGACACATTAGGCATCTTGAAATTGGGCATGACAAGGATAAATTTATCCTTGTCATGCCATTTGCTATCTCTTATACTATGAAGGAAACATTGTGGACCGTATTGACCAGGAACCTTTAAAAAATAGTATTGAACCGACGAATACGTTAATTCCTACACCTCTAATAGCACCTGCCGTTTCACACGACCCATATCTCGCATGGCGTTTTTTCGACTTTCGTCTCTTATTTATTGGTTCATTCATTGCAACTCTGGGCGAGCAGATGATCACAATTGCGATTGGGTGGGAATTATATGAGCGCACCAGTTCCGCGCTCCTCCTGGGACTGGTAGGGCTGGTACAGGTCATTCCTGTTCTTGTTTTGTCACTTCTCGCAGGCCACATTGTCGATAGGTTCAATCGCAAGCGCATTGTAATTATCTCGCTCTGCATATTTGCGCTTGCCTCCGTTGGCTTGACAGTTTTGTCCTATCTACATGGTCCCTTGATCTTGATCTATGGCTGTTTGCTACTTATGGGGAGTGCGACAGCCTTTAACAACCCTGCTAGCTCAACACTGGTAACGCAAGACGTACCCGAAAGTGCTTACCAGAGTGCGGCAACATGGAGCAGTAGTTCCTGGCAACTCGCATCCGTACTAGGTCCTGCTTCAGGGGGTATCTTGATCGCACTTATGCATAGCGCAACCCTCGTCTACGCGCTAAACGCTATAGCAATGCTTCTCTACGCACTCTTGTTATTACCACTACGCGCACAGCAACAAGCAAAAGTGGTTAGCACAACCACAACAGTTGGTTCCTTGTTAGAAGGCGTAAAATTCTTATGGAGTACACAAATCATTCTAGCGGCAATAACACTCGATATGTTCGCAGTCTTGCTCGGTGGTGCGACCACGCTCCTGCCAATCTTCGCGAGAGATATCTTACATGTGGGTCCAACAGGTTTAGGATTGCTACGAACCGCTCCATCTATCGGTGCGCTTTGTGTCACCTTTAGCATCGCGCATATCCGCCCATTTAAGAAAACAGGAAGAACGCTGCTTTTGGCTGTGGGCAGCTTCGGACTAGCCACAATTATCTTTGGTCTGTCGCACTCTTTCTGGCTCTCGATCTTGATGCTCTTCTTTCTAGGAGGACTTGATAATATCAGCGTTGTCATTCGGAGCACACTCCTCCTGACACGCACACCAAATGCAATGCTTGGACGTATCTCTTCCGTCAACAGCCTTTTCGTAGGTGCTTCAAACGAGTTGGGGGGCTTCGAGTCTGGTCTTGTCGCGCAATTGTTCGGCCCCATTATCTCTGTTGCAGGTGGAGGCATAGGCACAATTATTGTAGTGCTGCTAGTCGCTCTCCTCTGGCCTGAGATGCGCCGGCTTGGCAAAATGCACGATGATAAAATCGCATAAGCCTGCCGTCATTTGTAATTTGTTACTACGGCAGACTGTAACCTCCGAAATTACTCGTTTTCAGCGTTTGTCAGGCAAATACGGAATTGCTCTGCCAAATCGGAAAGATAGGTTGTTCTACATGTTGTATGTGTGCCAGGAATGAATTGGAAGTTTATCGCCTTCTCTTTTAAGAGTTTCTTGCGCCATGTACCCCAAAATCGCTCTTGCTTAGCCCACAAGACCGTTATTTTCCCCGGATATGGATGAAAAAGATACTGGGCAATAGACCATGCAAGTATACCTACATAATCTTTGCGGAGTGCTTCTGTCGTTGGCAGCAGGGAGGTAAGGCTTGGATCTATAGCTCTCAACTGCTCAATACCTTCCGTCCCTAAAGCCTGAGGAAGGAGCGCATACAGATGCCGCAGATGGAGAAAGGCGTTTAATTGCTTTTCTTCACTCAAACGTAGCAAATTGCATAAACGATTAACTATACGAAGAGCTAAGCTAAAATGCGGTGGATCCGCTGGATCAACCAGAAGCAACAGATCAATCTTCTGCCCCATCGTCTTAAGTTGTCGTGCCATTTCATACGCCATCAAAGCACCATTACAGAAGCCCCCTAGCAGGTATGGCCCTTCCGGCTGCACAGTCTGCAATGCTTCGATATGAGCCTTGGCCATAACCTCTAAACTCGGAGGAACAGCCATATCATCAAAACGGTACGGCTCCAGAGCGTAAAAGGGTTGCTCTTGTCCTAAAGTACGTGCCAGGGGGAAGCAGTAGAACGCTCCACCGGTCGAATCTCCATGAAGGAAGAAGAAAGGTCGCTTCGCCTCACCTACCTGAACCGCGACTAGCGGTGTTCGAGACATGGTATCCGTCTCACTCTCAAGGGCAGTTGCCAATTGTTCAACAGTTGGCTTGGCAAAGAGTGTAGAAAGTGGCAATTTCTTGCCGAACGTGCGCTCGATACGATCAACCAGACGAGCCGCCAACAGCGAATGGCCCCCAAGATCAAAAAAGTTGTCTTTGAGTCCGATAGGTCGCACATTAAGCAAATCTTCCCAGATTGCTACTAATTGATGATGCACCATTAACGTAGGAGCAACAAAAGAATCTTCATCTATATCTCTTGCAGAGGTTGGCACTGGTAGCGCGTGTCGATTGACCTTTCCATTTGACAAGAGTGGGAAAGCATCGAGGAGCAGAAATGAGGAAGGCACCATGTATGCTGGTAACTGCTCCTTCAAATAGGTTCTCAAGCTCTCATTGGTTGGTGTTTGACCATTGGCAGGAACAACATAGGCAACTAATCTTTGATCTCCAGGTGTATCTTCGCGTGCCACAAGCACGACCTCTCGCTCTCGCACGGATGGATGCTGTAAAAGCACCGCTTCGATCTCACCTAACTCGATACGTAAGCCACGAATTTTTACCTGATGGTCGATCCGTCCCAGATATTCGATGGCTCCATCAGGTCGGTACCGTGCCAAGTCTCCTGTTCGGTAAAGACGTGCATCAGAATGTGGGCTAAAAGGATCAGCGATGAAGCGTTCTTGCGTCAATTCATCACGGTTGAGATAGCCACGCGCCACACCTACGCCA
>JAABUZ0100000748.1_pt1 | contig 73295 bp, 64 predicted proteins | sample 5562091 | NCBI WGS metagenome assembly JAABUZ01 (sample SAMN12813069, study PRJNA571459) | rock metagenome | isolation source: Antarctica rocks | place: Antarctica: Victoria Land, Linnaeus Terrace sud | collected 2015-12-21
TTCCATTCGCTTATGGAGATACAGGAGCCATTCACCAATGCCTCGCTTGACTATATGCGATGGGTTGGTTTGCTCCGATCATGTGCAGCTTTTGAAGCATATTGCAAAGTATATACCGCAAATATTCAACCGAGCCGTATCGCGGAATTTCTACTCCTCAATGCAGAATCACCACGCTCACTACGCTTTGCCGCGACAATGATGCAGCATGCATTACAATCCATTACAAAGCTAACGACGGTACGCAATGCGGGACGTGTCGAGCGTCTCGCGGGACGGTTACGTGCCTCACTGGACTACGATCAGATTGATGAAATCATGGAAGGCGATATGCATTCCTATCTTGAGAATATTCAGTTCCAGTGCCGCCAAATTAACGAGGCGCTGTATCAGGTCTACATTACCTATCCTATTGATGTCGCGCTCACCTCATAAGGAATATCACTATGTACTACAGTATTCGCCATGTCACCCGCTTTCGTTATAGCGCACCTATCAGTGAAAGTATTATGGAGGTGCGTATTCAGCCACGAACAGAAGGCATGCAGCACTGCTTAGATTTCCGCCTAGTTACCAGTCCACGCGCGCGCATTCTGGATTATCGGGGGGAGCAAGGAAACAAGGTACATCACTTTGATGTGCCAAACCGCCATGCTCAGCTTACGATTAACGCACAATCGCTCGTCGAATTGACGGCACCACCGGAATTCCCAGCAGCACTTCCAGTCAGTGCCTGGGAAGAACTAGATGCGCTCACCGCGAGTGATGAATATTGGGATACCCTAATGCCAAGCCACTTTGCCAGCCCAACGGATCTTCTTTACGAGTTGGCACGAGAACTTGACGTGCGAAGACGGAATGATCCTTTGACCGTACTACGCAATATCAATACAGGATTGCATGCGAGTATTGACTATTCTCCTAAGAATACAAACGTTGACTCGCCAATTGACGATGCCCTACGCGTCCGTCGGGGTGTATGCCAGGACTTCGCACACATTATGATTACGCTTGTACGTACACTAGGCATTCCATGTCGCTACGTCAGTGGCTATCTTTTTCAGCAAGGCGGACAAAGAGAACGTTCGTCTGAAAGCGCTACTCATGCATGGGTTGAGGCATTACTGCCCGGACTCGGTTGGGTTGGCTTCGATCCTACCAATGATGTGTTGGCAGGTGGACGCCATATCCGCGTCGCGATAGGACGTGATTATGCTGACGTCCCACCCACACGCGGTGTTTTTAGGGGCGGAGCAGAGAGCGAATTGACAGTTACGGTGAAAGTGTCGCTCTCCGATGCGCTTCCAACTGGATATGAAGTAATAGCAGCAGTACAGAAAGAGGAAGAGTGGATTCCTCCTACTACAGCTAATTATGCGTATGAACATGGACAACAGGAGCCATTGCCACAACAGCAACAGCCGCAGCAACAACAGCAAAGCGACAGAGGAGACTGACCAGGCTAAATTATTAGTAATACCATGAGCGAGACGATGTATCATTGAACAAAGGACACGACTCGCGAAACTGGGCGACAAGTTGTTCAACATAAAGCTGGTTCTGATGCAGAACAGACGGCGATTGAACATTCAACGACAATATTTTTTTGTTTATGTCGCGCAAGACTCGCTCATACTCTATAGCTGTTTTTTCAACCGAAGTATTAAATGCACGCCTTTCACTGGGAAAAGGTGGTACACGTCGATTTCTTAATGTCTTACTTCGCCACACGATCATCGCGATTTTGGCTTCGGCACGCTCTCGCTCAGCACGAATCTCTTTTATCAATTCAATTTCTGCGGGTGCATAGCCATTATTTTTGAGCAAGTGATAGCCCATTGCCTTATCGCCAGCATAGGGATTATCGTCAAGATTTAATGGTTTACCATACCCTGGCAGGTTGTCAAAGAGACCACGCTCGATTGCGTCATGTATCTGCTCTTCAATATAGTGGGCACGCACCTTCTTACGTGCATTTTCGTCAGACTTTTTTTGTGATGAATCAATTTGAACTTTTTCTCGCCCTTTACGCCAGTCGATAAACTCCATAAACCTTCTCTCCTATTCCAGAAAAGCAAGGGGAATGGCTCTTCGGAAGAGATATATGCTTTTTCTATTCTTCTATGCTCTATATTATAATCGTCACTGTACACCCTGTGCAAAGTATTTTTTCTATATGACAACTACCCTGATTCAGGGAATGGTCTCTCAAAAATATGTTGACCTCGGTGGAGATGGCATTGTTGCTCTGTTCAGACCACACCTGTCTTAACTACGCTGGACTCGTTTCATCACTAGGTCTTATCGCCGTTGTTATCCAGTGCTGTGCGAGTGCGTATACATCCACGAGTGGCATAGCGTGCTCCTGTGCGATACGCTGACACTCTTCATATTCAGGAGCGGCACTGATAATACGTGACCCCAAACGTTTTACCTTAACCAGTATCGGACCAAGTGGAGTATCAATTTGCTGCTGTGTACGTTGTGCTTTGAGACGTTGCACCTGCTGCATACGCACACCGAGCGTTGTTGTTTCGCGCAGGAGCATGTAGGCAAGGTCGTTTCCTTTTTCAAGTGGGCAGATAATCATAAGCAATGTTGCAGGGCGGTTTTTTTTCATCTGTATAGGCGTATAACTTACATCTAACGCTCCCGCGTCGAAAAGATGCTCCATGAGTCCACCTAGAAGTTCGCCACTCATATTGTCAATATTCGTTGATATAACTGTAACCCAATCTGTATCAGCACCTTCATGCGCCTGAGCGTTCGGTTCTTGTAGCATTCCCACATACAGACGTAAGCCGTCAGGTCGCGCAAGAGGTGTAACGTCTATTCCATAACCTACGCCTTTAATTGACATTGTTGGCGTGTCAAAGCGTGCCAGAGTCGCAAGAAGAGCCGCCCCTATAGATGTTACTACTTCCCCCTCAATTGAACTGGGCTTCCAAATAGCGCTCGTTTGACGAAGAATCTCTAGTGTGACAGATGTTGGTACCGGAATTTGACCATCAGGAGTTTGCACATGTCCACTGGTGAGGGGTAACGCGGAAGAATAGAGTTGGGTGATACCTAATTCTTTTAGCCCAACGACCACACCAATGATAGTAATGAGTGCGGGTATTGATATTTCAAAAGATTGGTAGTTGGCACCTTCGCCATGTAGTGTTGCTTCTGCATCCGCTATGTGCCGCAGTATAGCCACTATAGTATTACGTATTGGCATTGGTATAGATGTAAGTAGCTTCTCCATCTTTAACCATGTGTAGCTATTCTGCTTTTGCCCAATGGAAGTAACGATAACACGAGTGCCATGTATCTCTTTATTCGCAACATGTTCGAGAGCAAAATCGTATCCTTGCAGGGGTAGCAAAGCAAGTGTATGTTTTAGTGTAGCAAGCGTGACGCCAGCATCAAGTAAAGCACCAAGGAGTAACTCACCATTGATACCTGCATGGCAATCAAGATATGCGATATATGGCATACGCAAAATAGCCTTTTCTTTGTAGTTCTTTTCTCATGAGAGGAAAAGTTCTCTCTTTCCCCCAAGAGGGTACTGTCGAACGTAGCTCCTCTCCCCATTTACGGAGTTGCGCCCTCGATAGTACCCGTCCCTACTCTATTTTCCGCTTTCATGAAAGCGTAGTGCATTATAATATACTTCAACGTACTTACGAGCGGACACGCCCCACGAGTGGTCAGCCTTCATACCGCGTTGCTGAAGTGTGCGCCAGATATCGTTGAAACGATACACTTCTAAAGCACGTATTATCGCGGCAAATAATTCCCAGGGATCGTAATTCGTGAAGGTAAAACCGTTTCCTTCGCCGGTATGAGGATCATATTCTTGTACCGTATCGGCAAGCCCACCAACACTGCGTACAATAGGAACACTTCCATAGCGCATAGCAATCATCTGACTGATGCCACATGGCTCAAAACGTGAAGGCATGAGAAACATGTCACTTCCTGCATAGATGCGCTGTGCAATCTCTGTATTGAAGGTAAGGAATATTGCCACTTGTTCTGGATAACGAGCCGCAAGACGCTGGAACATCTCGTGATAATGTTGATCACCAATGCCCAGCACTACAAATTGTACTCCTTGGGCAAGAAGTGGCTGTATAATTTGTGCAAGCAAATCAAAGCCTTTTTGATCAGCAAGACGTGATATCATTGCAAGCAAAGGCACATCCCCACGAACGGGAAGATGCGATTGCTCTTGTAAAGCAGCTTTGTTTTCTGCACGTACATCGAGCGAATCGATATCGAATGTATTATGAATGCGACGATCATTGGAAGGATTAATATCTTGATAGTCAACGCCATTCAGGATACCAAAGAGACGGTCACGACGCGCACGCAACATATGATCCAGACGTTCACCAAAGGTTGGTGTCAAAATTTCCTGAGCATAACGTTCGCTCACCGTCGTAATAGCATCAGCAAAAAGAATACCACGTCCCATAATGTCAACCACATTGGCAAGTTCTGGAATATAGGGGTAAACAAAGCCATTCGCGGCAACACCAGCAACCTCAAGAATACGATTACCAAAGATTCCCTGATACGCGAGGTTATGAATGGTATAAACGGTAGCTGTGTGGGAAAAGAATAAATCGTCCTTATAAACGGTGTGCATCCAATTTGGCACGATGCCTGTATGCCAATCATTGCAATGAACGATATTCGGTGACCAGTTGAGAGAACGAGCAACCTCTAATGCTGCACGACAAAACAAGATGAAGCGTTCGCCATCATCCGTATAACCATAAATGTTTTCGCGTTCAAAATAACGCGGTGCGTCAATCATATAAACAGGAATATTATCCCCAATTATCCCTTGATATACAGTAACGGGTACATTGTAACTGCCCATTGGAACCGAAAGGGTATCAATTATCTTTGCTAACTGAAAACGCACAATGTCAACTTGTTTATAACGTGGCATGACAAGACGAACATCGTGGCCGAGGGATTGAAGAGCTTTAGGTAGAGCACCTACCACATCCGCCAGTCCACCGACTTTAACAAATGGTACGATTTCAGCAGCAAGTATGAGAACATTGAGAGGCTGTTCACTTTGCATACATCTTCCTTCTACTCCTGAAGTGTCTCTTCATTATAGCACGAACGTGTAGGATGAAGGAAATAAAAAAACGGGATATATGACCTTCCATGTCGAGAGTACTCTCGACATGGAAGGTCATATATCCCATTAATAAAAAGTGCATTCCTACACTCTGTAACGGTTGCGAATAAGGAAGACAAACTGTATACCTGCCAGGACACCCATAAGTACAAGTAGCACGACGGCATCGGCTTGTCCAAGCGGTGGCGGCTGACCAGGAGCGGGTGGCGCGGCAATGTTTAAGCCTGAGACAAACGGAACGTTCGGCTCTGTTTCGCGGAAGCCGGGCATTGAGAATAGGCCAAATGCCCCTATGTATATGAAGAGACAAGTGCCTACTACCAACCACATACCTCCACACCCCAGGTTGTTTTCACCTACGACAGAGAACTCACGGCGTGCAACACTTGTCCATACGGCAGCCAGAACCAAACCACCACCGCAAAGAAGCAGCCCAATCAGGAATTCATCTGGATGCAGGTGAACAAGCAATGTACTTAACGCGAGGATGGCTGCGATGGAAACACCACCAATAACGACAAGATTACGATGTGACTTCCATGCCCAAATGGCGGCGGCAAGGACAGCAAAGAAGTTCATCGAGACGATTGCATCCATAAGGTAGCCAGCTTGCGGCGAAAACGAGCAACTCGCAGGAATAGCAATCTGCCGCGCACAAATCGTCAGGAAGTCACCAAGGCCAATAAAGGTCAGGGAGTGTAGCCAGTCGATAAGCGGATAGGCAAACAGGGCGAAGAGCACGAGAAGGACGCCTATTTGTGCAAGACCGAGCGCACCGATGCCATATAAACCAGCCATTGTACGTTTACGCACAGGACGCATCAGATAGTGTAGGCGAAGGGCGAACGCTCCTAAAACGAGCATGACAGCGATACCAAGTACTGTTCCAAGAATAAGATCAACAATCTTTGTTCCTCTAAATGGATGTCCATGAATGAGGGTAGCACCGACGCCAGCGTCGTTATAGTAAGTATAATAGATAACGAACGCGACCAATATTGCACTTGCGATAATTATCATCCAGCGGATCATAGGCGTTGTGCCGAGATCACGTCGATCCGGATTGCGCTGCTCGCCAATCGCTAAGATGCCATAGAATACCATGGCAGCACCCACTCCCAGTACGACTGCTCCAATCATTACAAGATCGAAGGCGCGCGGCTGGAACCAGAGAAAATTTCCGCCCATGATAGAAAACAGATGCGTATCCGTTCGAGGAAAGTACTGGTTACAAACAACAATACCGGCATCTGTTTCATTTTTGCTACATCCTGTGGTTACAGCAAGCAGCATTACGGCTAATCCCCCAAGTGAGAGAATAGAGCCAAGTGCAGGAAAGATGATAGGTGGTACAACGGGTTTAGGGTCAAATAGCAAAAGGATAACCTGAATGACCGCGAAGCCACCTAAGCAGGTAAGTCCCATTGCTAATGAACCCTGCTCCGCACCCACAAGCGAAGCGGCTGTCATCTGTAAATAGATATAACTGGGTACTTGACCCACCAGCAGAGCGGCGATGAAGAAAAAGCCTACGGCAAAAATCATTGCACGCGCCCATGATATCTGCTCTGGTATTTCTCGACGTTGTGTTTGTTGCATAGATCGCAAACCCTTTCAACATGGTATGCTCTCATACCATGACCAGCGATCAGAAAAGAAACAGTGTCGCAGTTTACAAAAACTGCGACATTTCAATTTACTGAACTATCGTCAGTTCCGCGAGCATAGCCGGGTGATACTGACAATAGTAAACAACTGTATGATTGGTGTTGAATTTATAGGCAGCTTCAGTCACAGTATAGGAGTATTGACCGCCAGTTTTGATACCGTTGTTAAAGCCCGAGTCAAAGATTTGTGGTGCAAGTTTAGCGGTATTTGAACCATTGCCATACAAGGCTGTAACTGTATGCTTGTCTGGACTCTGATTTATCCATGTGATGACGGTCCCAACCTTCACCTGAAGATTGAGAATTTGATAGCACGCTGGCTGACAACTACGGCCTGCAACACTTGAGACAATGTTCATGGTTACATGGTTTGTCTTCGTCATATCCGTTGCAACGCCGAACTGTCCAGCTTTTCCTAAAGCAACGGCGGTAGCATATGCGGCTGGATTACCAGCAGCGGTAGCAGAACCATTCTGTAGGAAATCCGGCAACTGATTAAAAGCGTTTGCAGAAGCACCACTTGGATATCCATTCTTCTGCAAATATTCCGGGTCAGCAGAGCGAAGAAATTGGAAAAGGTACTCAACATCATTAGAAGAGAGTGGACCATTAAAAGACTGACCAAACACAATGGCATTCTTGTTGGCTGGTTGAGGTACCGCAGGATTATAGACACCACCATCAATAATTCGATGAAGATCATCATCGCTCATCTGATTGAGTTGAGCAATGGTATAGCCATTGTATTTAGGATCAACAATTTTATTATCTCTAATGACATAGCAACCTTCGATACAATACTGAGCATAGAGACCCATACCACGCTGTACCGCAAGGGAGTGTTGCAGCTCCTTCGCATTAGCCTGGCTATTCCCTTCCATAATCCAGAAGACAGGAATCATTAGAGAGACAACTGCTAACATGATAAGAGCGCTCGACCCCGCCTTCTCAACAGCGTTTGAGCGAGCGTAGAACATGTACAGCAAGCCACCTGTTGCTACTAATGCAACAATGATACCTACGGCAACATATCCGAAATTTCCCATAACTCACAACCTCTTGATATACGCCCTGATGTCTCTTAAACACGTAAGAACAAGCGTAATCTGTTACTTGGATAGTGTATAATTCCGTGTGTCCTCAACAGCATACTGTCTCTCAAAACGGAGTAACCGTCTTCAGAGACAGTACAGTGTATTCATTGTCAAAAGGTACGAGACCAACTCTAGTTTTTGCAAACAGAGTATTTAGATTGCGCTACAGAGCTTTTGCGGCACATTGATCAGGCGGGTTGGGTTATCTGGATGCGGAACCTTTGTATTGATCACACCCGTATTCACAATCACATCTTGACCACTAAAAACAAGCTCGAAACGATTCAAGCTAATTGGTGCCGGTCCATCAATCCACTCACCTGTAACGTTATAGTGTGACCCATGACAAGGACACTTGAAGCTTGAGCAGTCATTACGAAACGGTACAGTACAGCCAAGGTGAACACACTTCTGGTAGAGCGCAATCCAGTAAGAGCCATCCTGATCCTTGACAATAGATTCCGATTGGAGTTGACCTGCAAGTCCCTCAATAGGACGAAACTGGAAGCTTGCAGCCATATGGATCAGGTATGTCTTGGCAGCTTGATTATAGAAGACACCTTTTGATCCTATTGCAAACTCGTCGAGTGTTGCAGCAGGAACAAAATCAGTTTTCTTACCAATTGTTATTGGCGCACCAAATTGGCCAGCAAGATTAGGATAGAGCATATAGAGTGCTCCAGCAACAGCAGAGGTTGCGGACAGACCCCATATTGAAAGCATAGACCTACGTAAGAAGCGACGACGCGATAGACGCTTTTGGGCAATCTCCGCAGCTTCCGCACCACCACCATGAAGTACTTCATATTGTTGCGGTGTGATTGGTGGTGTATCAATACTCATAATTGTCCTCTTTTTCTTGGTTTCCTGCAATACTACAGATCGAAGTATAAACCCTGCCAGGGCCATACCCAGACCCAACCTGGACCTCTAAAGAAGCTTCCTATAAGTGTGATCACAGCCCAGAACACCAGGAACATAGTGAAGGTTACAATAGCAACCTTACGATCAGCATACGCGCGACTGGGATTGCGATCTACATAAGGAAGTACAGCAAGAGCAAGCAAAGTTAAGCCAGGAGCAAGCACACCACCCGTTGTTGGTGGAAAGTAGTGTAGAAGCTCTTGTAACCCCAGGAAATACCAGGGTGCCTTTGCTGGATTCGGTGTAAGATTTGGATTTGCAGGCTCACGCAAGGGTGCATCAATTCTAATCGCCAGCATTGTAACCATAACAGTTACAATTGTGGCTGCGAAGAACTCACGGACCAGGAGATGAGGCCACACGAAGACTGAGTCTTCAAGTGGCTTCTCAACACGCGTAATTGCTTCCTGCTTAACCACAGCCAGCGTGCGGTATCGTCGCTGTGTTGAGGCGGCCTGCGTCTGGACTCTTGGTTCTTTCTGTTCAATTGACATGTTCATATCCTCTCAAAGCGTAGAACAGACAGGTAATTTCTCTAACGAGCAGTAGGCACAACACGTTCTGTACTCTCTGCCCTGGCTTCCAATTCACGACGTGAGGGAGGTGGAGGACCAGCCTCGCCGCCATCCTTACGAATACGCCAGAAGTGAACCGCCATGAGTAATGCCCCTGCTAATGGTAGCAAGATCACGTGGCCCACATAGAAACGGATGAGTGTTGCCTGCCCCACGGCACCTCCACCGACCAGGACCTTGTACGCCGGATCGCCCAAAAGGGGAGTGTATGGTGCCAGGTTTGTACCAACGGTGATAGCCCAGATAGCAATCTGGTCCCAGGGGAGCAAATAACCAGTGAAACTTAGGAACAGAGTCACAAAGAAAAGTAAGACACCAATAACCCAGTTGAACTCCCTCGGTGGCTTGTATGCACCATGATAAAAGACGCGAATCATATGGAGTGTCACCGAAACAACCATCAAGTGAGCTGCCCAGCGATGCATATTGCGCACAAGGTGTCCAAAAGAGACCGCGCTATTGAGTTGGTTGATATTCTCATACGCAGCACGTGTATCAGGAACATAATAGAACATTAGGAATACGCCAGTGACAGTCAGCAACAAGAACAGAAAGAAAGAAATACCGCCCATACACCAGGTATAGGTAATCTTCATGGCTTGGCGACTGATTTTAACTGGGTGAAGGTGCAGAAAAACATTCCCCATCATAACCAGAGATTGGTTTAGTGGAGTGTCAGGGTAGCCATGTCGAAAGATAGAACGCCAGACGGTACTTTCGACAACCTTCTGCGTCATCACATCGAGCAAGCTTTTATTAGTGGTAGAGCTCACTGTGCCTCCTCAAAGGATTAAAACTTGACCGTGTTTGGAAAGATAATTTGATTACAAATACGCTTAATACTGTGTGGCAGATTATAGCATATAACTGCCACTCTGGGTACCCCTTTTACCTAAAGGTTGGAACGTTTGCACTCTCTCTTCTCATTATAATACGTAGCAAGGATAAACGAGAAGAGCTATTGCAATTTTTTTAACATACCATGTGGACATAATTTGTGCTGTACTACGTAGATTACCTTCGCCGTTCCCTTTCAACATCAGGTACTCACCTGATTTTTAGGCATTTGCAACCCGATTCTTTTGTTTTCTAGTATGATAGGATTGTTTGACAGTATAAACAAAAAGCCGATACAATTATAATAATATGAAAAAGTATAGAAGTCTTGCAAAGAGAAATATGATGAATGACTCAGGCATAAAATATGGCGAGGTGGTACAAAATAACAAGTTACTCCGTCCATTTCTCGGCATTCCAGTCTTTTACAAGGTGTTACTCGCGAACAGCATTATTATCTTCGTTGGTGCAAGTGGTGGAACATGGCTCGCTTCACAGCTAGACAGAAGTACCTACGCGCCAATTTACCTCATTGTGTTTGTCACCATTGGATGGCTCGTGAGTGTGATTCTTAACTTCCTGGTGCTACAAATTGCCTTTCGCCCTCTCATGGACTTGGGAAAAGTTATGAAACGTGTGCAAAACGGTGAACGCACACTACGCGCTCCGCTTACAAGCGTTGATCCTGAAGCTGACCAGTTGGCGGGAACCTTCAATGTGATGCTTGAAGCAATTGATGAGGCTAATCGTGTGCGCGCCAGCCAGATCATCAAGGCTCAGGAGCAAGAGCGGAAGCGTATCGCACGTGAGTTACATGATGAAACGTCTCAAGTGCTTACGTCACTCTTGATTAGCCTCGCGGTCTTAGAAGAGTCAACTACGACTCAAGAGGCACGGGACCGCATTGCTGAGACGCGCAAACTTGCACATCAGACACTACGCGCTATTCGCAATTTAAGTATTGATCTTCGTCCAAGTGCTCTTGATGATCTTGGCTTGCTACCAGCACTGCGCTGGTATGCCAAGGAATACCAGCAAAAAACGAACATCGAAGTCGAGTTTCATTCTGTTGGCTTCAAGGACAGAGAACGCCTTTCACCAGAAATGGAAACCGCGCTCTATCGTATCGTACAAGAGTCACTCACGAATGTCGCGAAGCATGCTCAAGCACACAAAGTAACAATTATGTTACGTGAAGATGCTGATGCGGTTAACGCAACGATCACCGACGATGGGCGGGGTTTTGATGTTGGCGAGATGCAGAAGTCAGGAGATGAAGATCGAGGCTTGGGACTGGTGGGCATGCAAGAACGAGCCCTCTTGCTTGACGGAACTGTCGCTATTGACTCTAACCGCGAACACGGCACAGTTGTACAGGTTCGCATTCCAATCCACGTCTCGACATTGCATGAGAAAGAGGCACACGCCAAACTACCGGTGTAGAACGGCTGGTTGATACATATGATGTGCCAAAAAGAAGAAATATAAATAAGCACTATAGAGGAAAAATATTGATGAAAATACGTATTCTGCTTGCCGACGACCACACCATTCTACGTGCAGGTTTGCGCATGATGTTGAATGCACAGCCTGACTTTGAGGTTGTTGGTGAGGCACAAGATGGACGCCAGGCCATCCAAGAGGCTCAGAGGCTCCAACCCGATGTCATTCTCATGGATATTACAATGCCTGACATGAATGGTATAGAAGCAACACGGCAAATTAAGAAGTTGTTACCGGAGATAAAAGTGCTAGTTTTGACTATGCATGAGCATGATGAGTACGTGTTCCAAGCATTACGTGCCGGTGCATCGGGCTATATGCTTAAAGAAGCTGCGGATACCGATCTTATCTCTGCACTACGAGTTATTCAAAATGGGCAATTTTACCTTTCCCCTACAGCACAATCGGTTATGGTCGGTGACTACCTACAAAGAGTACGTACTGGTGAAGAGAAAGACAGCTATAGTAGTTTAACCGAGCGTGAACGCGAAATACTCAAACTCGTTGCAGAAGGCTATACGAACAATAAGATTGCGGAACGTCTCATCATCAGTCCCAAAACAGTTGATACACATCGCACTCATGTTATGGACAAGCTCAACTTACATAGCCGTGCGGAATTGGTGAAATATGCTATGCGACGCGGCCTGCTTGAAGACTAGGTGGCAACGTCCATAAAAAATTAGCATATCTCTATAGACGTTACCACCTAGTTCTGCACAACTTACTCGCTATCCGCATCGAAGTCCATGCCACTCTCACCTTCTTCTGCAAAGTACTCATCACTGTAGAAACCAACATCCTTGCCTACATAGACACTTACCAGGAAATCGTCACGCGGCATATCTGCCGAAAGGACTAAATCCTCGTCGATCTGCTCAATGAGTTTTGTCAGATCAGTCTCCTCCAACTCTCGTTCTAAAATAAGCGTTCCATGTACCGCCGTTGTAGTAAAGTGAATATCTACTGTACCAAGTCGGCTATTGCTTTGCAGATTACTTCCCTGCATAATGTAGTATCCTTCGGAGTGGGGAGTACGAAAGTGTCGCTCAAAATGAATATCGTCCATACGGTGTATGTACGCGGTTAGATTATTGCCGCGTGCTCCTTTCTCAATGACTTTTATGTGCTCTTGGAAAGCTTCCACTGTGAAATGCGTTCGAAAAATTCCTCGTGCATAGTGCCCCTCCGATATATTATGTAAGTACACGAAGAACATGAGTAGTATACGATATTTTACGGTGTACATGAACCGGCGGGATACTCAATGATCACGTCACAGAAGCAATACCTTTTCATTCTGACGTTGAAAAAAACAAGCATCTTTTGGACAACAGAATAACCACTTGCAGAAAAGCAGCTATCAAGTATGTTTTCATAGTTAGAGAAATTTGAAAGAGTTGCGGACTGCTGAGAATACAACGCTTTCTTCATCGGTGTACACGTTTTGTGGTGCCATTTGCATAAGTACATAGGTGCGATTGCCATGCACTGTCGCAAGCATTGTAGTAGTATAATTTACACCATTTTGCTGCATATTGCCTTGTACTTGCTGCCACGTTGCACTCGCAAATGAACGCGTCCCTAGAGGCTGTATAGCAGTCATACCACTTTTTATAGCTTGTTGCTGCACATAGTGAGTAACATCTTCTTTAGCATTTGTAACGGCAAGCTGCATCTGCGCTGTATGGCTGCTGTCGGAAAAAAGCACTCCTGTTGCGTTACGCCTCACGCTCCAGCTACTTGGATAGGAAAGATCAATGCTAAGTTGTGTGTCTTTGAAGTCTTGCAGTGGTTGTGTAATGGATGGAACACTAAATGGTTGAGCAAGCACAACCCATACCCCTCCGCCAAGAATGAGAATACAAAGAAATGCCAATAAAAGAACGAATGGGACACGGCTTTTTGAGCGCTGTACTACATGAGAGGTTATGGAAGTAGCACCACGTATACGCTTATTCTGCACAGGTACATGTGCTTGCTGAGACGGTTGTAATGGAAAAACTGATGGCATGGAAGTTGGCCGTTGTGATACTTCTAAGTAGGTTGAGGGAATATTTGTAGAATGTTGCTGCTCAATAGGAAGAGGAGTATTTCCAGGTATCGAATATGGAGTCTGAGTCAACAGTTGAGAAGCAGGTGATGGCATTTGTGCATAGTTTGACGTAGGAACTGTATCAGCATGTTCCACTTCATCACGCCACTCATCCATTTCATTTTGCGTTGATGAATGAACGTTCTCCACTGTGTTTAGTGTGGACGTTACCCATATAGGCGTAGGAGTATGCTTGATGTAGGGTGCATCGCTCTTACTCTCTGGCAAAGGCGTAGGAGGGTTGTTGCGCTCATGTTCCCAAATTTTGACTCGTAGTTCACGTTTTGAAGACAGGGGTTGTGATGGTACGTTTTGTATGCGTTGCTGTTCTTCCTGCACCGCACTCTCCGCACTCTCCGTACTCACTCCAGATTCTCCATCTTTTTGAGATAAAGGTTCTTTCGTCGAAACATGTGTAATGGGAGTAGGCCACGCAATGGAAGATGTCACAAGATCGTCCGGCGCAATCCGGCGCGTTGAACGTGGACGAGACTGAGGTTGTTGTGCCCTCTGTTCCCGTAATATTGGCTTTGCTACAGGCTGTTGTGCCCTCTGTTCTCGCAACATAGGCTTCTGGTACTCCCGTCCCATCTGTGACGAGTCAGGAGTAGAAGCTGACAATGATTGAGAGCTGAAAGGATGAGATGGCACAAGCATACCGCAGCTATTACAAAAACGTGCGTCATCTCTGGGCAAATCTTGCCCACAATATGTACAAGCTGTTGCCACGAAACCTCTCCTGTACTAAGTCCGACTAAAGCGACATCTATGCTCTACAATATTGTAAAAAGAAGTACAGGTCAAGAAAGATGCTATTGAATAGTACATACTATTCTTTACTTGAGTTCTAGCAATGCTTCACGCTCCGTTTGTGTCTCCAGAATATGCTGATTTTTCACGATTTCAACCAGTTTCTTGCGTCCCTTAGGACTCCCGATCATCAATACCCCGACGAGTTTGTTGTCACGGAAGAAAAGTTTACGATAGTTCTCATTACCCTTCTCCCCCGGTTCGCGACGAGCGAGTGTCGTGATATCTGACTTGCCTGATTCGGTAGTGCCAACAACAGCTATGTTCACATCGAACAGAGGGCTGGTATAGGTTGGTACATCAAGATACGCCTGATGAGCTCCCCCCATATTGGCTCCTGCAATGCGTCCGTGCGCCATCGCGTTATCCCACGTACCCATTGTATGGTGAAGCCCAATCGTGGGATCAAAGAATTCAGCAACATCGCCAGCAGCATAGACACCAGGGACATTCGTTTCCAGATATTCGTTCACCATGACACCATTACGTATTTCTACTGGCGTGCCAGTAAGAATGCTTGTGTTCAGTGTAATGCCAAGACCTATACCGATCATATCAGTCTGTATTTGGCGTCCCTTTTTCGTCTTTATATAACTGGGCACTCCATTCTTTGGAATAACTTCCTCAATTTCGTCACCATGAATAACTTCGACACCAAATTTTTTTGCAATGTTATCAACAACTTCCCCACCTTCCGCATCAAGCGCATTTCGTAACCAGTATGAACCACGCATAATCCAGGTTGTATTAAGTTTACGAACAGCAAAGCCATCGCAGAGTTCATACGAAATAAAGCTTCCACCATAGGCGACGGCGGTACGAGATTTAGACATTTTGGCAACAATTGTTTTTGTATCATCGAGCGTCACAAAATTATAAATATGGTTAACATCTTTAGCGCCCGGCACACGAAGGGAATTTGCCCAGCCACCACTTGCAATGAGGAGTGCATCATAGGGAAGATGCTGGCCTTTGTTCGTGACAACAACACGCTCATCTGTATGCACACGCTCAACAAGGGTCTCTGTCAGCAATTCAATGTTCCGTTGCTCGTGCCATGCAAAATCGCGTATCATCACTTTCTGCTCAACAATCACTCCTTGCAGAAAACGTGGCAGGGACACACGGTTGTAGAGTGGGTAGGGTTCATTCGTGATAAGTTGAATGCTGCAATTCGCATCGTTCTTGCGCAGTGTCTCAGCCGCCGTCGTTCCTGCAACTCCATTGCCAATGATAACATAGCGTTTTTCGTGTGTAGACAACGTAAATATCTCCTTATTTCTCATCCCATAGAATATGTGAAAGTGCCCGATGCTATTTGAACACGGAAGAATCTTAGCACAGTTTGTGTAAGAACGCTATAGTTGTGCTCAATATTTTTCTACTTTCATCGAGAGCAAGAACTAGAGAATGATATACTGCTAGAGAGCTACCTTTGATACTCGTTACTGCTAGCCAAGTCAGGAGCAAACCATGACTGAAGCCTCTAAAGCCAACGTAAGAAGAGTATCTCTACAAGAACGAGCGTTGCCTGTAGGAAATGTCATTGGTATCAATGGCTATAAAGTAAATCGGGCAGCTCTGAGGAAGCAGATTGAAGAAGAGGGCTACCATGTCCACGAAACGCCCAATTTTTTTGTGGTACTACGGTCAGAATTTCCTTCTATTATCGTAATACATTGGTTCGCACCAGAGGCACTAGACGCTAGTCTGGGTGACTACATACTACAGGAGTTGAAACCTCTTGGTGTACTCACGGGTACACAAGACTTTGATGATGTTTTCGGAGCCGTAGTAGGTTCACTTTTCCCTTATAATACGCAGCAAGCCTGGTATACTTATACGGCAAATACGTTACAACGATTTCTTTTTTTACTCAACAATATTACTCCCGCGTCTTCACTCTCCTTCCATTCGACTTTTGATACTTTTGCTCGACTATACCATCGTGTGTATGAATTGCAGGTGGGCGAACGTTTTCTTGATGCAGGTTGTTCCTCTGGTTATCTACCGTTACTTATGGCGGAACACTTTCCCTCGTTGTCTAAAAATATAGGAGTTGACATTCGCTCTCACCCTTTTGAAACAGCACGGATGCTTGCGAAAGCACGTGGCTTAAAGAATGTACAGTTTGTTCAAGCGGACCTGTTAGACGAGAACGTTATCAAGCTTGGGAGTTTTGATACGATAACAATGTTGCACGTTCTTGAGCATTTTACCGAGGGGGACATGTATAACGTGCTAACAAACCTGCTCAAGATAACAGCTCAACGTCTCATCATTGCCGTTCCTTATGAACGCGGTATACCGGAGAAGGTGTATGGTCATGAACAGCTATTTTCACAAGCCAAACTCGAGGATATTGGTCGTTGGTGTCTTCAACAATGGCATGGTTCAGGTAGAATGTGGTACGAGAATTGCGCGGATGGTCTTCTTGTTTTAGACCGTTATCCTTCCTGAAAATTGTTCAAGGGAAAGCAATATATGTTGCTTTCCCTTGAACAATCCAAAGTGTTTGTTTCTATTAATGCGCCGGACGTAGTGCAGCTACAATCATAGCCACAACACTTAGACCAAAAGAGACGAGGAAGGCAAGGTGTAAGCCATGCATAAAGAGAGTAAGGGCCGAACCGCTCATACCACCACCGTAGATGAAGACTTTCATCATTGCAGCAACAGAAACGGCACTCAAGGCCAATGGGAAAATGATAGAGATGCTTAACATCTGCCCAGTATTATTGAGCATGTTCAGAATACCAGCAGCAGCACCACGCGTGTGTGGCTCTACAGAACTCATGATGGCATTCGTGTTTGGCGAGACAAAGAAGCCTGAACCACCACCCATCAAAGCCATATAAAGTGCTAGTAACCAGTAAGGCGTTGTAGGTGCAATAGTCGAGAGTCCTAATAGGCCAAGTGCTGAAATGCCAAGACCAATTGGTGCTAACAATCTTGAGCCAACCCGGTCTGAGAGACGACCACTTAAGGGACCAATAATCATGAACGCTGCCCCAAAAGGAATCAACAAAAGACCAGCTGTTAATGGGTCTTTGCCATAAGGACCTTGCAAGAAGAAAATCAGCAGGAACAGCACAGCACCACGAGCAATACCATTTAGCAGACCGCTCAAATTTGCTAGCGTAAAGAGACGATCACGGAAAAGTCGTAATTGGACGATTGGTTGCTTGATTCGTGGCTCAATAATACCGAACGCGATAAGGCTGATGATACCAACAACCAGAAGCACAATTGTGGCAGTAGGACTCAGAATTGGAAAGGCAAGCATTGAGAGTGCGAGTAGTACACCAGTCAGACCAATCGTGAGTGAAAGGCTACCGAACCAATCGATACTCTGCTTTGTTTCTGGGCGTACTGGTTCGCGTAGACGCCAGATACCCCAGATCGCTCCGAAGATACCTAGAGGCACATTAAACAGAAAGACCCAACGCCAGGAAACTTCAGTCAGAAGACCACCAACAATTGGACCCAGCAAAAATCCCGCCGCGCCCGCAATCTGGTTGATGCCAAGACCAAGACCAACTTGCCCTTTCTTAAAGGCATCGGTCACAATTGCCGTACTATTTGTGATCATCAGTGAACCACCAACACCTTGTATGATACGTCCCAGGATGAGGTCGGCTCCATGGAATTGGGGTTGTGCGAAGCCAGCAATAAGCGAACCGAGCGCAAAAATCAAGAAACCGCTGTTATATAATCGCTTGCGTCCCCATATATCAGCAAGCCGTCCTACCACAGGTGTAAGCACTGTCGTTACGAGAAGATACCCAAGAAGTACCCACATGATCGTAAAAAAGTCTGTGTGCAGCTCTGTCAGAATATTTGGTAATGCAATAAGTAAGGCCGAACCCTGTATAGAAGCGAGGAGCGCACCAACGGTGGTAACGGAGAGCGCAACCCAGCGATAATTGTCATGTATTGTTGCGTCTACTGGCGACGCGTTCTTCGCAGAATCTTGCGTTGAGAGATCGGTAGAAGTACGTGATGAACTCATGAGAACCTTTTCCCAGGAAAACTACAATTCTCGCCGTGTTAAAAGTACAGCGATTAAAAGCATTACAAGTTTGAATAAACCGAGTATAGCGAGATCAAAGGAGCGTGTTTTGTTACTCTCACAGTACATTCATGATAGCTATACCGCGATAAGATGATGAAGTGCAGGCAACGCATGAGCAATACTATCACGTTCATCGCTGCTCAATCGTGCAAGGCGATGATGGAGCGAGACAAGTTGTGCATTATCATACGTTGTCACAACCTGCTTTCCCCGTGTCGTTGGTGTTACCCACACGGTGCGCCAATCTACATCATCACGGTTACGCTCAAGGTAACCGCTTGCCAGCAGTCGTTTCACCATCGCGGTTGCCGTTGAAGGCGTCACTACGAGATGCTCTGCAAGCTCTTGCATCGAGCATTGTTTGTGCTCTACGAGGACACGTAATAACGTAAGTTGTCCCGGTGTCGCACGTAGTTCGGAGAGGGCTTGTAAATCTCCATTGCCCTCTGACACTCCGTTGTCGAGTGGAACATCTGCGTTCAGGCGGCGTACTAGCTTTGGTGTTATAGTAAGCAATGATTGTGCCAAATCTATTTGCTGTTGTGTTAAACGATCTTGTACCATACCTCGTCTCCATTACTTTGATAATCTAACTATATTATACGTACAGTATGTGAGCAATGTAAAGGGTAAGTAAATGAGTAAACTGCAAAAATGCATAAAGATAGGCTAATAAGCATAAAAGAGTAAACTTTTTGTGCTTGTTAGCCCATTTTACAAGTCAGACGTATATTAAATTTGCTATTTATTCATCAATAAGTACTTTGCCCTCTGTTACGCCACCATTCGCATCTATGTCGAATACGCGGACGTAAGGAGTGTCTGGATAATGGCGGTGCGAGTAGATGATGTAGAGATAGCCACTGCGCTTAGCCCATTCTTTGTCTCGTTCCGAAGGATAGGCTTCGCTTTTGGGATGCGAGTGATAATAGATCATCTCACCATCATAGTCGTCAATGTCATTATAGATACGAACCAGATCGGATTCCACGATAATCGAGAAATCGTCGGGGAACTCGGCAGCGTTGGCAGTTGGGTAGTGTTTGACTACACGTCCAGCTACACTACCTACTGCTCCACAGCCCTCATTGGGATAACTTGCGACAATATGTGCAGTCATCTCAGCATAGATCGCTGATGGAATATGTATTGTAAAGGTATCAGAAGTATGGACCGAGTGTTCTGTCTGTGACGTGTCTACCATAATATTTTCGCCTCTAAATCATCTTCGAGTTCGTCGAGTTCGCGCGTCCACAAGTCCTCGCTCAAGTATTTCCAACCACCGTCTGCAAGGATAGTAACAATCTTTGCGTGTTCCATTGTTGCAGCTACTCGTAGTGCTGCATGCAGAGACGCGCCACAAGACGGACCAGCAAAAATGCCTTCTTGATCTTTCAATTGACGTGTGCGGCGAATAGCATCCATACTTGGAACAAGAATTTTGCCATCGAGTAATGACTGATCGAGTACAGGCGGCACAAAGCCATCTTCCAAGCTCCGCAGACCTTGCACACCGTCGCCTTGTAGCGGCTCGGCCGCAATGATCTTAATCGCAGGGTTATGCTCTTTCAAGCGACGTGCGTTACCTGTAATCGTCCCACCTGTACCGAGACCAGCTACAAAAACATCCAGGTCTGGCAAATCATGAATGATTTCAAGGGACGTATGGTTATAGTGGGCGCCAGGATTAGCGATATTACCATATTGATAGAGCATGACATAACGGTCATTCTGCTGTGCCAATTCTTTTGCCATTCTCACCGCTCCATTACTACCCTTGGCACCCTCGGAAAAGATGATTTTTGCGCCATAAAGCTCAAGCATCTTACGGCGTTCTTGTGTGACGTTATCAGGCATCACCGCGACAAACGGATACCCTTTGACACGACAAATCATTGCAAGTGCAATGCCTGTATTGCCACTTGTTGGTTCAAGAAGAATAGAATCAGGTTTAATTCTCCCACTGGCCTCCGCGTCCTCAATCATCTGTTTAGCGATACGATCTTTAATGCTGCCTGTAGGGTTTGCACCCTCCAATTTCGCATAAATTTCTACGCCCGGATGAGGACTGAAGCTCTTTAATTCTACAAGTGGAGTGTTGCCAATAGTCTCCAGTATACTTCCGTAGCGCATCCTATTTTTTTCTCCCTCTAGCTCTTCTTTACTACGTACTTTCCTTCGTAAGGACAAGGGATATTACCGCCCACCAGCCATTGCAGGCAAGAGCGTGATAGTATCACTTGAACCAACAGGAGTCTCTAATTTTTTAAGGTAGCGCACATCCTGATCGTTAATATACACATTGACAAATCTACTCAACTCTTCGGACGGTTGAATCTGCTCTTTCAATGCTGGATAACGCTGATAAAGGTTAGAGAGCACCTCATTCAGTGTGCTTCCCTCGACGCTAACTTGCTTTGAGCCGCCTACTGACGAGCGCAGAATCGGGGCTAATCGGACATTTGCCATAGGAATTTTTCTCCTCGTTATTAGTCAGGTACAGTACAAATAGTACTTCTATATCATATTTTGCTTGTATGCCTCTAATAGGAACGTGTCTTTTCTAAAGACACCTTCCTATAGAGAAAAGGGTTATGCAGGTATGGCGCATACGTCAGCATAAGTAGGTAAGTTTTCTGGGTTTCCATGCTCACCACATGCTACGCACTCTGGGTCACGATAGAGATGCAATTCGTTGAATTCGCCAGCAAGTGCATCATAGGTAAGCATACGGCCAACAAGTGGCTCACCAATTCCAAGTAGCAACTTAAGTGTTTCAGTGGCTTGCAGAATACCAATAATGCCCGGAAGAACTCCCAGAACACCTGCCTCAGAACAACTCGGTGCAAGTGCTGGTGGGGGTGGCTCTGGATAGAGGCAACGATAACAAGGTCCTGCATATGGCTTGAAGACAGTTACTTGTCCTTCAAAGCGGAAAACGCTCCCGTGTACCACAGGTTTATTTGCTAGTAATGCAGCATCATTTAAGATATAGCGCGTAGGGAAGTTATCGGTTCCGTCAACAATTACGTCATAGTCGGCAATGATGCGTCCAACATTCGTTTCGTCCAAACGCTCGATGTATGTAGTAATTTTTACGTCAGGGTTGAGCAGTTCGAGCGTCTCACGTGCGGACTCAGCCTTGTATTGACCAATACGTTGCGTATTGTGAATGATTTGGCGTTGTAGATTGCTCTCCTCTACCACATCAGTATCAATAATTCCAAGTGTTCCAACACCAGCTGCTGCAAGATAGTATGCTGCGGGAGCACCAAGACCACCTGCACCGATTAAGAGTACTTTTGAGTCAAGCAGCTTTAGTTGTCCTTGCTCACCCACTTCTGAGATAAGCGTATGACGGCTATAGCGTTTTGCCTGTGCTTCATTTAAGGTACGGGGTTGTACAAACTTGAAGCCGCCACCCTTCCACTGCCCAAAGCCACCAGCCATTGATACAACATCGTTGTAACCCATTTGCTGAAGTGTGTTTCCAGCCATGAGCGAACGTACACCACCCGCACAGTACAAAACAACCTTTTTCGACTTGTCTGGGACCGCTTCTTCGATCTGTAATTCTAGAAAACCACGTGGCACATGAATAGCCCCAGGGACATATCCCTCATTCCACTCATGTTTCTCACGCACATCAACCACTACCACATTCTGGTCTGTGGTATCTTGCTGATGAGTGAGAGCATCATTCACTTGCGTGGTTGTCCACTCCGGCACCTGTTGCCGCGCACGTTTTAAGATATCGCGGGATGCATCACCCATGATCGATCACCTTTCACTTCATTGACGGTATAATATCTTTATCTGCAATAAACAGTATGTAAAATGAAGTCAGAAATGCCTGCTAAGACATTCATAGGTACTAACATATACGCCGTAGGAATTATTCCAACAAGATTAATTTTTCCCTGTTAAGAATAGCTTACAATTCTATACTGCTACGGATACTCCAAAAAGAAAAAGAAAGGCAATTTTTTATGCAGACTCCATCCTTTGACTCGTTGCCTACAGAAAACACCTATGTCCTCAATGCCGAGAGTGCTGCGGAAATGCATCGTCTCATACGACAAGATTCATACCTTACCAAGGAAGCTGGCGGCCTATTTCCCGAACGCTCAGACCTCTCCGCGATACACGACATACTAGATGTTGCATGTGGGCCAGCAGGATGGGCACTCGACTTTGCGTATGCACATTCTCAAATACACATTACAGGCGTCGATATCAGCAAAAAAATGATTAACTATGCCAATGTTCGGAAACTTCCTAACACCACATTTCATGTCATGAACGTGCTGCATGGTTTAGATTTTCCTGATGCCTCGTTCGATCTTGTCAACGCACGCCTCATTTTCTCGTTTATGCCGCCGACAGCATGGCCAGCTTTGATACAAGAATGCTTGCGTGTCACACGGCCAGGAGGACTTATCCGTTTGACTGAGTGGGAATACCCTTTCACAAATGCGCCTGCCTGTGAAAAAATGAACGGCTTGTTTACCCAGGCACTTCAACGCGTGGGACAAAGCTTTTCTCCTGATGGACGGCACCTCTGCATCACACCAATGTTAGAATCCTTCGTGCAAGATGCAGGCTATAAGAATGTTCAGCCGAGAGCATTTGCGTCAAATTTCTCATGGGGTTCAGACGCGTATGAGACTGTTCGTGAAATTAATGAGACTGGCTATTTGCTTATACAACCTTTTTTACTGAAGATGGGTCTTACCACCGAGGAAGAACTTTCCCAATTGTACCAACAAGGGTTACAAGAGATGCGTTCAAGCTCATTTCGGGGTATCGTCTTTTATCTCACCGTCTTAGGGGAAAAACTATGATGTCACACATCATCGACTGAGAAGAGATGAAACAATGCCAAAGATTGCGTTTATTGGAGCGGGAAGTGTTGTATTCATGTTGAACTTGTGACGAGTGGCGCATATCCTCAGGTGAACACTAGAGGACATGCGCCACTCGTTTTTCCACTTTATTGTTTGTGCAGCGTTGAGAAGAGACGCTCCGGTGTCATTGGAAGGTGTGTGACACGCGCTCCTACAGCATCGTAGATGGCATTTGCTATAGCAGCGGCTACCGGAATGACAGGCGGTTCACCAACACCTTTTGCTCCAAACGGTCCAAGATCAGACGGAACTTTTATAAGAAGAGTCGTAATATTGGGTACATTCTTACTCAATGGTAATGCATAATCCATCAAAGTTGAGGTCAGCGACTGCCCCTGCTCATCATAGACAAGACCCTCAAAGAGTGCCCAGCCAATTCCTTGCGTCACACCTCCATGAATTTGTCCCTCGACCTCCGCTGGATTGATGGCAAAGCCAACATCCTGTGCCGCTACATACTCAAGTACACGCACTTCGCCAGTGCCAGGATCAACGGCAACTTTCGCAAGATGTGCCGCATACATAGGTGAACTTACTTTGTTTGCAGCACGTCCACGGCCATAGACCGGCTCGTACTGGCCCGCAAAGCGCATTGCAGAACCTGCAATCTTTTTTAATTCGATACTTTTTCCAGGCGCACCCTTGACCAATACCTTTCCGTCCGCTATCTCCAGGTCTTCGGGTGAGGCTTCAAGCATCTCACTTGCAATATCAAGTACTTGCTTACGCGCATCATGTGCAGCGGCGAGGACGGCAGCCCCCATTGCATAAGTTGTTTTGCTACCACCTGTACCACCACTATAGGGCATTGTATCTGTACTAGCATGCATGACACGCACAGCATCTGATGACGAACCTAATGCCTCCGCCGCAATCAAAGCCATCGATGTGTCAGAGCCAGTCAGGTCAACGGTGCCAACGACAACAGTGAATGTTCCATCCTTCTCAAGACGACATGCAGCAGCAGTAGGCTCCGTGCCACCGGGCCAACCTCCAACCGCAATGCCAGTACCAATCTTCCAGCCCTTAAGATGTGCTGGAACTTCTTTCTGTACCTCTCTATGCACCCATAAAGGATGGCTTTGTACAGCGTCGAGACATTCAAGTAGCCCAATACGAGGTAACACAGTTTGGCGTCCTATTGATAAATCACCACCCTTGAGCGCATTTTTCTTGCGGAATTCAATAGGATCTATTGACAAAGCTTGGCATAGTTCGGCAACCATCGACTCCAGGGCAAACGTGGCTTGTGGCGCGTTAGGAGCGCGGTATGCTCCGACACCGACTTTGTTCGTCAGTACCTCATAAGCACGTATATCAACATTTGGACAAAGATACGTGCTAGAAAGAATGAATGCACCCAGGCCAGCGGAAGCACCAGGGAAAGCACCTGCGTCAAAGATAGCCTTTGCCTGCAAAGCAACTAACGTTCCGTCTTTCTTTGCGCCAAGTTTGAGTGTAATTACCGATTGCGGAGCGGGATTACCAGCTAATAAGTCTTCCTGACGCGTATATACGAGACGAACAGGTTTCCGTATAGCGTGAGCAGCGGCGGCAGCAAGTGGCTCGATAAGACCAAATTTTCCACCAAAGGCTCCTCCTATCGGCACCGACTCCACACGTATCTGTTGCTCTGACAGGTTCAACGCTTCAGAAATATCCTCACGCACACCAAACATTCCCTGTGCGCTAGGCCAGACCGTCAGCTGATGCCCCGATTGGCTTGGCACAACAGTGATTGACTGAGGCTCTAAGTATGACTGATGTACCGGACTCGTTTTGTAGGTACGCTCCACTACAACCTCGGCCTCACTTAATCCAGCCTCGATATCACCGACTTTGAGATGAGTTGTATCACTTACATTCTTCGAGAGCGGCTCTTTCTCCTCTTCCTCAACCGCATCAGTGGTAACAGAGGCATGTGCTCCACCACCCGCAATCTCTGATACCTCGTTCTCTGCACGAGGCCGCGCTAATGGCGCATCAATTGCCATGGCCGCGAGAGGATCAATGATAGCAGGAAGAGGCTCGTAGTCTACATCAACAGCTACTGCTCCATCTTCAGCCGCTTTCTCTGTTTCTGCAAGGACAAGAGCGACAGGGTGTCCACACCAGTACACCTCCTCCTGCGCAAGGGGTGCCTGTGTGCGGGAGGTACTATTTGCGTTTACCATCCCCAACGTCTTACCGGTATAAATAGCAACAACGCCCGCTAATTCGAGAGCAGAGGTGGTGTCGATATTGAGAATGCGTGCATGTGCATATGGGCTAAGCACAAGTCTAGCATGTAAAAGACCAGGAAACGTGAGGTCGCCCGCATAACGTACACGCCCCGTTACTTTATCAAAAGCATCCTGGCGGCGTGTGGATTTGCCTACGATATCATGTTGTGACGTAGGGTCAATGGTTTGTGTCATAAAAAGTATTGCTCCAAATAGAAGATATAACAACTTGTCTCAGAAAGTGTAGCACACACGCGGGTTAGGTGTCACGTATTTCAAAACATTGCACAGGACTGTTCGAACGTCGAGAAGTAAACGCCTGTAGGGTTACCCCTTACATATCAGTTGTGCCTTTTTCGTGTCTCTATTCAACTTCCGCCCGGTGTAGCCCTCCCCACTGTCTAAGTCCCGGTTTAGAGGTCGAAGGTGTAACTCTCCCCTGACCTGATCTCCCGTACCTGGTCTCCGACACCCACTTTCACCGACCGGTTCAGGCTATCGACCTCGGCACCAACCCGCAGACGACCGTTCTTGAGGGTGACCTCCATCAGCAGCCCTCGGAAGCGCATGGGCAGGGTCAGACCGTTCAGATGGTCCATGTCCTTGGGGTTGAAGTAGAGGACGCCGTCGCGAATTACCTCGCCAAGGTAGCTGCGCTGTATCAGGTCCAGCGTCCCCGACATCACGCCCATATGGATGCCCTCGGCCGTAGTACCGCCCTGCACATCGCCGACGTCGCTCTCCAATGCCACCATGTATCGCTCCCAGGAGGTGACCAGGTCGATCTCTGAGAAGATCCCGGCATACGCGACGAAGCTCAGCGTGGAGCCGTGCGAAGTTCGGGTATCGTAATAGGCGACGGTTTTGCGCAGCGTCTCAGGCGTATACGTGTAGCCAAGGCGCTCGAACATCTGCTTCAGCTCATCTTGTTGGAATAGGTAGAACAACAGCACAGTGTCCGCTTGCTTCGACAGCTTGTAGCGGTCCGACTCCTTTCCCTCCGCTCGCAGGATGCGGTCGAGCCTCTGGATGTTGCCGTACTCCCGGCGATAGACATCCCAGTCCAGCTCCTCCAGGTCCTCCCAGCCTTCGAACTGGCTGATGACGCCATCCGCGTGGAAGGGGACGTACATCTTGCGGCTCATCTCCTTCCAGGTCTCGATCTCCTGAGTAGTGAGGCCTATCCGCTCACAGAGTGACCGCCGCCACCGCGCTGGAAGCATGTCGAGCAGTCTGCCCGCAACGTCGGAGATCCACGCCACCATCACGTTCGTGTACGCATTGTTGTGCAAACCAGGCTCAGCGGAGTCCGGGTATTTCTCGTGAAACTCGTCGGGACCCATGACGCCGTGAATCTCATAGCGGCCACGTTCCGGATTGAAGTGAGCAATGCTGGACCAGAAACGGGCAATCTCCATCATCATCTCGGCACCCGGCCCGAGCAAGAAGTCAGTATCTCCTGTGGCCTGGAGGTAGTGCCAGATGTTGTAGAAGATGGCCGCACTCACGTGCCTCTGGTTTTGGCTCAAGTCCGGTTCCCACAATCCTGAGCGCGGGTTGAGGTGTACGACCTGGGTCTCTTCCTTGCCGTCGCTCCCACTTTGCCAGGGATACATCGCTCCTCGGTAGCCAGCTTCGCGAGCCAGAGCGCGGGCCTCACCGAGCCTGCGATACCGATACATTAGGAGGCCTCGCGTGATCTTCGGCAGCCGGAAGTTCAGGAAGGGATAGATGTAGAGCTCGTCCCAGAAGATGTGACCGCGATAGGCTTCCCCATTGAGTCCGCGCGCGGGAACGCCGACGTCCAGGTCGGCCGTGTGGGGGGAGCAGGTTTGCAAAACGTGGGAGGCGTGGAAGCGCAGCAGGAACTGGACCCGGTCTTCGTTGGGCACCCGGATATCGCAGTCGTCCCACAGCTTGTCCCACGCACGCTGGTGACGATCGAATGCCTCTTCGAAGGTGCCGAAACGCCTGACCACCTTCTCGGCGTTGGTCAGAGGCTCGTTGATCGCATGGTCGTGAGAGGTGTAGAACGAGACCAGCTTCTCGACGCGGATCGGTCGTCCTGACTGGAGGTCAAAGCCCAGCGTCTGATGGGCGTAGTCCTCCATCTGATAGAGCCCGCGCTCAACATCCAGTTCACCCGAGCCTGCGTATACACGTGTCCGTACTGCCTCGGCCACGTAGATATGGGACTGACGCGTCTGCGCGATCAGGGAGATGGTGTCCGGACACGGAGTCCGGCTTGCCACTGGATGCAGATGGCGACCCTCGAGTTCCTGATAGCGTGCGACGCCCTGGTTGATGACGCGCGCGTCAAGTGCCGTGATAACCTCCACTGGGCCAGACCAGTTCTCGGCCGTGAGAGTCCACTCCAGCGCCGCCTGGTGCATGTAGGCCATGCTGACAAAGCGTCTGCTGGAAAGCGTCGTCTCGCGACCCCGACGGTCGCGGAAGCGAAGTTTACGCATCACCGTCGCGTTGCGGAAGTCCACCTCGTGTCGGTAACTCAGAAGCTCGACGTTCTTCAAAGTGATTGGCTCGTCGTCGCCGATCCGGAGCTTGAGCACGAGCCAGTTGGGAAGATTGACCAGGTCCTCGTTGAGTACCGGGTGGCCGCCCATGATGGTTGTCTCCCGGTTATAGCAGCCATGTGCGTAGGTGCCCGGATAGTGGATATCGTCCACGTCGGCCCATTCGGCACTGCCACGCGTGCAAAAATAGCCGTTACCGGTCGAGGTCAGCACCTCCCGCAGCCGCTCCTGCTCAGGCTCGAAGGAGTCGTAGGCGAGCGTCCACTCCTTTGGATTGAGCTCGGATCTCCCTCGGGATGGCGTTGGCGTCCCCTCCCCATCCGCTGAGTCCAAGGCAGTGAGCTTGGTGAGGAACTCTTCCACCTCCCCAATTGTGTTCAGCACGTAGTCCGCGGTGGTAGTACGGTTAGCGTTCTCAGGATCGTTGGCACTCCCCACAAAGATGCCAATGCCTCGCCCCACCAGGGCTTGAAAGGCGTCCTCGTCAGTAATGTCGTCACCCAGATAGACGGGGACCACGTCATCTCGGTCCAAGCTCAGAGCCTCAAGCAGGTAGAGCACCGCCTTGCCCTTGTCCCAGTCCAGTTTGGGTTGTATCTCAAAGACCATCTTGCCCGGCGTGACCTTGAGTTCCTCCGGGTGCTCGCTGAGGATGGCGTCAACGATCTCTTTGACGCGGGGTCGCTGTTCTTTCGCTACCAGACGGAAATGAGCAGCCACCGAACTCTTTTTGGGCTCGACCAGGGCTCCTGGAAGGTCGGCAAGTTCGGCGCGAAGCCTTACCTCCACTTCTCGGAGCAGACCTTCGAAGGACGCACCCTCCTCACGCTGGATGGACCCATCAGTCGGGCTCCAGATGTCGAAACCATGGCTTCCAGCCACGATCAGGTTGTTGAGTCCCATGAGCTCCTGCACGACCCTACGGTCGCGACCGCTGACCACGCCCACCGGAACTCGTTCGGCCAGCCTCCGCACCGCCTCACGCATACTTTCCGAGATCACGGCGTCCTCCGGCCGGTCGCGGATCGGAGTCAGGGTTCCGTCATAGTCGAGGAACACGGCGGGATGCTTGCCGACGAAGCGCCGAGCTAGCGCCTTCCTCTCGCCTTCGTCGAGAGCGTGTGGAAGGTCGCCGATCTTCCTCATCATAGCTGCTCACCTACCTTTGTCAGTTGCCGCTGCCAGATGCTCTGGCCGCCTACCCTCAGCGAATGGTCACCCGGTCCAGTCAGCCCTCGCTCACTTCCTTCTTCCTTGCCTGACTCAAGAGGCACCCTGTGCAACAAGGTCTCGTTGCCTTCTTTTCGTTTTCGATAGTCATGTGGAGTCACCTGCTCCAGCCTAAGAAACACCTTTGAGAAATAATTGGAGTCGCTATATCCGACGCTTAATGCCGCTTTAGTGACTGAAACGTTTCCGGAATCCAACATATATTTGGCCTCCTCAATTCTCAGCGTGTTGATGTAGTCCGTGCTTGAAAAAGATGAGGACTACAGTTTCCGTGCCAAAATCACGCCTGTATTTAGCCCTATAGTATGTAACCCACCAAAGAAACGCGCATGTTCCATTTTAATACAGCGGTCTTGAACAAATTCTAGCCCTGCCTCCTGTGCCTTCTTCCCGGTTTCGCCGTTGCGAATACCAAGTTGAAGCCAGAGGACCTTTGCACCAATAGCAATCGCTTCGTCTGCAATCGGGGGCGTATCCTCTGCTCTACGGAAGACATCGACAATTTCAATCTGCTTACCCGCGTTCTTTGCCTCGGTCAGCGATGCATAAACGCGCTTTCCTAGCAAGGTCTGGCCCGCGTAACGTGGATTGATAGGAATGATATCGTACCCTTCGGATTGCATATAGATGGCGACAAAGTGGCTGGGTCGGTAGGGGTCTGCCGAGACTCCAACGATAGCAATATGTTTGTACTGCTGCAAGAGTTTCAATCGATCATGCATATCAGGTATTTTTATACTCATAAGTGTTTTCCTCGTGGTGCTCAGTGTGCAAAGTGTTTTTCTTTCATATACGTTATATCACACCGTGACACATTAAAGAGCACTCTTTCGTGTCCTAATGAGATGCGATATCATTGACAGTATTTATCGTGTATGTTATGCTTCTCTTAAAGAGACGAAGTATCACTAAAAGTTGTGAAGTAACATTTAGACAGGGAATAGACAGGGAAAAGAAGCTATGTTTTTAGGTAGGAAAATAGTGCCATGGCTCTCGCTTGTCATCCTCTGCACACTTTTGGTAAGTGCATGCGGAAGTTTGAATAGTGCGGCAACGGGAAGTGGTGGGTCGCAATCATTGGCAACAATTAATGTTGTAGCTGCTGAGAACTTCTATGGCGATATTGTGCGTCAATTGGGGGGAAGCCATGTCAAAGTGACGAACATTTTGTCTAATCCTAACATCGACCCACACGTGTTCGAGTCTAACCCACAGACTTCGTTTGCGATTGAGAAGGCGAATTTTGTAATTGAGAATGGGCTCGGGTACGATACATGGATGGATCAGTTGCTTTCAGCTTCACAGAACACTAATCGTGTTGTTCTCGTTGCAGGAAAGATAGCAGACCATACGCTTCCAGACAATCCGCATGTCTGGTATGGCTTCGACAATATGCCGACAATTGCAACGGCTATTACCAATGCATTAAAAAAACTTGATCGGGCTCATGCTTCACTATTCGATAGCAACCTTGCTACCTTTAAGCAATCACTTGTACCATTGCAACAAAAGATTCGTCAAATTAACGCAAAGTATGCTGGAACACCTGTTACGTTGACCGAGACAATCTATCTTTATCAGAGCCTTCCTGAAGGACTCAATGTACTCACACCATTTGGGTTCGAGAAGGCAATTGCGGAGGGCAATGATCCGACAGCCGATACGGTGATCGCGACAAACAATGAGCTTAGCGATCACAAGGCAAAAATTCTGATATACAATGAGCAAACTATTACTCCTATCACGACTCACCTGGAAAACGAAGCAAAGAAGCTTAACATTCCTGTCGTACCTGTCTACGAGACCGAGCCTTCTCACAAGACATATCAGCAGTGGATGATGGCTCAGTTAAATGTATTACAGCAGGCATTAGCAACTGCGACAGGAAAATAGCGAACGCTCACAAGGAGTAAGGACATGTCTCAAGAACCTATTGTTGAACTTGAACACGCGCGTGTTCAAGTTGGCAAACGCGTCATTATAGAAGATATGAGTATGGTGGTGAATGAGGGGGAGTTTATCGTCCTGCTTGGCCCGAATGGTGCGGGTAAGAGTACGTTGCTCAAGCTCCTTTTGGGTCTTCTCAAACCAAGTGCTGGCGTAGTACGGGTTCTAGGTCGTTCTCCACGTCGAGGAAATCCTGCAATTGGCTACGCACCACAACATAGAGTGCTTGAAGCCGATCTTGCATTACGCGCACGAGACGTAGTTGGCTTCGGTCTGGATGGGCATCTTTGGGGCACTGGCTTTCCCAGTCGTAAACGGAATGCCATTATTGAGCAGGCATTACAAGAGGTTGATGCCGCATCATTCGCAGATGTACCTGTTGGACAGTTGTCCGGAGGTGAGCAGCAACGCCTTCTCATTGCACAGGCACTATTAACAAATCCACGTCTCCTTTTGCTTGATGAGCCTTTAGCAAACCTGGATATTTCGCATGAGGGAGAAATTGTCTCGCTTGTTACGCGCGTCTGTCGCTCACGTCATGTCGCTGTTCTGCTCGTGTCACACGATATCAATCCGTTGTTATCCTCGGTAAACCGTGTGCTCTACATGGCGAACGGACAAAGTGCTATCGGAACACCCGAAGAGGTAATCACGAGCAGTACGCTTACACAACTCTATGGTTCACCTGTCGAAGTGGTCCAGGCATTGAATAGAGTCTTTGTTGTTGGTGCGGAAACGTAGTCCGACAAGGAATGTACAGAAAGAAATGCTATCTTCCCTGATAATAGAAGTATAAGGAACGCATATATGTTTGATGTCCTGCAATATTCCTCTATACAGCACGCCTTGATGACAGGCTCGCTCATAGCAATCGTTACCGCCATTACAGGCTACTTTCTTATTGTCCGTGGCTTAACCTTTGCAGGGCATGCACTACCAAATATTGGTTTTGCGGGTGCGGCGGGAGCGGTCATGCTCGGCCTCAATCCCTTTACAGGTCTCCTCGTATTTACTGTTGGGGCTGGTATTGCGATAGGACTCCTCGGTAAGCAGGTTCGAGACCGAGATATTGCTATTGGTATTATCATGGCAACAGCTTTAGGGCTAGGCATTTTGTTCCTTTCGTTGTACTCCGGTTATGCTGAACAGGCGTATAGCATTTTGTTTGGACAAATTCTAGGGATTAGTCAGACTGATGTGCTGGTCACAGCAATGTTTAGCGCACTTACCGTCGGCACACTGCTAGTGCTCTTTCGACCACTACTGTTCAGCTCTTACGATTCAGAGGTAGCGCAGGCACGCGGCGTTCCAGTTCGTCTCCTTGGCGTTGTCTTTCTCGTTCTGGTGGCGGTAACAATTTCGTTGTCAGTACAGGTCATAGGTGCTTTGCTGGTGTTCACCTTACTTGTTGGTCCTGCTGCAACAGCGATGCGTATCGTTCAGCGTCCCTTCTGGGCCATCATCATTGCGATGGGTCTTGGTCTGCTCTACACGTGGGTTGGTATTTTACTTGCGGCTAGCGGAGACGGCACACTACGCGTAAGCTTTTGTATTGCGAGCCTCTCGTTTCTCGTCTATCTTCCTGTACGCCTGCTCTCTCCTCTCTGGCTAGAACGTCGCACAAGGAGGGAGAGTGTAGGCAGACAACAACGCACATTCGTGTTACCAAAAGGCTTCGCAGAGACATCGAATTCTCACATACAGTCAACAGAAAAAATCGAGGGTACAATCCGTTAAGAGGAAATGAGTATGATTACGTTATTTCATTATGAGTTTGTTCAGAATGCCTTTCTAGCAGGCACACTTGTCGCCCTTGTGACAGCCGTTGTCGGCTACTTTGTTGTGTTACGCGCCCAATCGTTTGCAGGCGAGGCTCTTGCAGATATTGGCTTCACAGGTGCAAGTGGAGCTGCATTATTTGGCATTGGCTCTCTTGTAGGAATGCTTGGCTTTACGTTTCTAGCAGCACTGGGAATGGGCGCGTTAGGAGAGCGCGTTAAAGGGCGAGACGTTGAAATCGGCATGGTACTTTCATTCGCTCTTGGTCTAGGTGTATTGTTCTTAGGAGTGTATACGCAAGGTGGAGGCAATGCAAATACAGGAGTAGGCATCCTCTTCGGCTCCATCCTCAGTGTCACCCGAAGCGATGTATTTACGACACTTGGCTTAAGTATCGCTGTCTTGCTGACACTCGCATTCCTATTTCGTCCATTACTATTTGCCTCGGTTGATCCTGAAGTTGCCCAAACCCGAGGCGTTCCAGTACGATTGCTTTCGATTGTGTTTCTGATTATCCTTGGCGTGACAACCGCAGAATGTGCTTTAGTAATTGGCGTACTACTCGTCTTCGCACTCCTGATCGCACCTGCAGCAACCGCGGAACGTATTACTCATCGACCACTTACAGCAATCATTTTGTCAGTTATCTTAGGACTTACCTTTACATGGGGTGGACTACTGCTTGCGTTTGTTGGACCTGGACACCATCTTCCTGTGAGCTTTTACATTTCAGCACTCACAGGCTTTTCCTACTTTGTATCGGTTATCATAGGGCGTGTAAATTCGCCACGTCGGTATAAAACAACGCCATACAGTGGGTGTAAAGAACTCTCGGAGTCTGCTCACAGTGTGTCTTTGCATAGTCGGTAGCCACATATAATGTATAATTTGTAGTTATTTGTATCCAGGTGATACACTATATCAATAAGATGTTAGAAATATCTTCCTCATACATCCAACGAAGATATGTATTTGGGAAGGCAGGAATACGTGATAATAGCAGATAAAATCTATGCAGCATTCGATGAGGTAAGTCAGCGCAATACGCGTCCACGTCGGCTTATTGCGGAACGATTGATCAAATTTGCGACGAACGAAACAGATTTTACAACGGATGAATTATGGCAGGAGTTACGCAAGGTCGAGCCAAAGTTGGGACGTGCAACAGTTTTTCGTTCAGTTGAGAAATTAGTAAACATGGGTGTGCTTAATCGTATCGAGTTCGCTGATGGCACACATCACTACCGTGTATGTGGTGGAACGCACCATCACCATTTAACATGTACATGCTGTCATCGTGTGGTCGATGTTGATGTATGCCTCCCGGCTGAGCAACTGGCGACAATTAGTGACAAGACTAAATTTGCGATAGAAGGACATTCTCTTACGCTTTTTGGACGATGTGAAAACTGCCAAAGTGAGTAAAACAATGTCTTACTGGTTACAAATATTTACTTTGTACTCTTTTCAAACTCTACTATTATGCAATATTGGTAATCCCTTTCTTGCTAGATTTCGTAGAATTATACAAGAAATTTAGCAAAGTAGGTTATCTGTTCTGGGATGGCACAGTTCTTCTACTCTGCTAATTTCTTATGTTTTGAATAGTATCACTTGTTTCCATAGTTTTAAAATGTCCTATCTTTCAGTGCATGATTTATTTGAATTTGCAATATTTTTGTCGCTCTCCATCAAACTTCTCTTTTAACATCAGTACCTCTACTAAAAAAGAAAGCATACATGCCGCATGCAGAAAATATTGTATCTTGACTGTCATTCCGGTATTAGTGGTGACATGTTTCTTGGCGCAATGCTTGATGCAGGTTTTCCATTTGAGACGTTGAAGGATGCACTCACGGCATTACCAATAGATGGCTATCAACTCACCTTTGAACCTTTTCATGATAAGGGGATACAAGGATCACGTCTGCACGTAACAACCACAGAGCAGGAGCAACCATCACGCCATTTCTCAGACATCGTTGCGCTTCTACACGCATCAAGTCTCCCATCATCGATACGCGATACCGCAATTGCAGTTTTTCATACACTAGGAGAGGCAGAGGCCGCAGTACACGGCGTTACACTTGAAGAGGTCCATTTTCATGAGGTGGGAGCTATTGATGCAATCGTTGATATTACAGGTGCAGCTATCGCGCTAGATGCATTAGATATTGAACAAGTGTACGCTTCACCATTGCCATTCACAAGAGGACATTTGCGAATGTCACACGGCTTGATGCCACTACCTGCTCCCGCAACGCTAGAAATTTTGCGACGGGTGAAGGCCCCCTGGGTGCCATGCCCCATCGAAGGTGAACTGGTAACACCAACAGGGGCAGCGATTCTCGCGACAGTTGCACATTTTATGACACCAGCCATTACTATTGAGCAGGTTGGCTATGGGTTTGGACAGAAGAAAATTGCGTGGCCTAATTGTGTCAGAGCCTGTATAGGACAGGAATATAGAACAAGTTAAGAGCGAGAAAATGCTGTAGATGCTTGCAAGCATTTATAGCATTTTCTCGCTCTTGTTAAAAGTATCTACTTGAGATTGAGCTTCACATCCTCGCCACCGCTATTTTGGCCGCCTGTGGCTAGTCCTTTAGCAGTAACATAGAGACGACCCATAATGCCAGATGGAGCATCCCAGTATTCCGCACTATCAACTGTCACCTTCAATAGCGCTAGATCGGGGTCTTCTTTCCCATTTGGAAACCATGCTTTGAGAACGGGCTTCCACAATTCATCCATTTTCTGGCGGTCTCGTATCAATTGTGCAGTACCGGAAACGGAGACAAATAGGTTGTCGTCAGGTTTGGCATAGCTCAGGTTCACCTGCTGATTGTGCTCCACGTCGTCTACCTTCGGTGCACTCGCATGAGTGAAGAACCAGAGGTCGCCGTTAAATTCCATGTCTTGCGTTACCATTGGGCGACTGCGCAATATACCATCCGCTTCAGATGTAGTCATCATGGCAATATGAATGCCTTTGATTTTATCACCGAGCAGCTTTGCATCGTTTTCTTTGTTATCGCTCATGTATATGTTATCCCTTCTATCATAAAATGCAAAGAGAATATCTCTTTGGCACTATCATTGTCTCCTACATAATACTAGCATCACGCACGACCCGCTAAAAAAGTGTCAATAGTTAACCCTAGAGAACCTATACGTGTCTCTAGTATTCTTGCCAAATTGCAAGAACGTTTTCACGTTGTTCATCTAATGTCGCGAATTCTGGACGTGTGGGAGAACAGGCGATGAGGAGTTGACCAGGGATGGTTAATGTTGGAAATGCTTCATTCACTACCCCTGAAAGGAGTCGCCGCTCACTTGATGAAACAATGATGCGCTGCCCTATAGAGATGCTTAGGGTACGCGGCATAGCTGGTAATCGTTGCCATGTGATACTGCTTGTTCTGGTTTGCACGTTCCAGGTAACGATGCGGCAATCACGAAAAGCACAGGCAAACACAGAGTTGTCAGGTGACCACGCAATGCTATTTACTTTTTGTCCCGCAGTAGCAACTTGCCATAAGGCGTTTTCGTGTTCCATATGCCAGCAAAGAATAGCACCATTGCTGGCTCCTAACGCGAGATACGACCCATTGGGCGACCAACGTAGGACTCCTGCTCCTCCACTACGTACTCCTCCTGTGGAAAGAGTTTGTGGTGCTGGTGCTTGCCGCGACGTCGTCATTGTAGATGGAAGCGAGTAGAGCACAATAGAAGTATCAACCCACACAGCAAGTTGCCCCTTATTTGACCAATCCATGTTGTCTATCGTGCGCGTGTTCATGGAAATAGTCAGGGGCAATGCTACCCTTTCAAGCATATCCCAGAAATGTATCGCACCTTGTAGACCGATGGCAAGTATTCGTCCATCCGCTGACCAGCAGAGGCTTGAAGTGTGAGTAGCAGCAGGAATTTGAACAAGGCTCATACTACCATTACGTTGTAGGACAAGCGGAACATGACCGTAGAGTATACACGCTAGAAGAGTGCCATCATGAGACCAGTGCAAAGACTTAGGACGTGCAGGAAGTTCGTGTAGTACAGGGCTTGGCAAGACGAGTGGGTGGAATAGAGCATTCTCTACGGAGAGAGCCGTCGAAATAACAGATGAGGGTCTTTCTGGCAAAGGCTCGTCAAGGAGGCGATGTTCGTCAGCGTCGGTAGTGCTAAGCACAATTGGCCTACTATCAAATGTTTGTGCTACAGGTGACAAAACCGGTTCATCATCCAGGTATCGAGTATCAAGTTCGACGAAGCCAAGCCGCTCAGTGGTAGCACTTGCCTGTTCTTCTGCGAGTTCCGTGATAGCTTGCTCTAACGCTTGAGCAAAGGCTATGATTGTTGGGAAGCGTTTCGAGGGAGATTTTTCCAGTGCATGCAGCAATACGTCATCCACTCCCGATGGTGGTAAGCGATCAGGATTTAACTCGCTCGGCATAAAAGGTGTATCGTAGAGGTGCGCATGTATGTATTCCTCATTGGTGGCAGCTTGAATAGGAAGTTTACCAGTCAGTAGATAAACGGCCATGATCGCTAGCGCATATTGATCCGACGCTGGATTCACCTTTTTCTCGGTTTGTTCGGGTGCCATAAATGCAAAGGTGCCCAGGACTTCACTGGCCATCATCCCTGGCGATTTTTGCCAGCGTGAAATGCCGAAGTCAGCCAGATAAAGATGAACAGCGCGCTGAGGACTTTGAATAGAGCGGACAAGAAAGTTTGCCGGTTTCACATCCTCATGCACAATATGCGGTGTACGTGTGTGTAGATACCACAGGCTATCAGCCGCTTGTTGAATTGCATCTGATGTTTGTTGCAGTGACCAGTCCTCCCAGGGCGGCGACTCCTCAATTATATCAACTAGAGACCCGTCAGGAATATATGGAGATACCAGAAAAGGGACAGAACGTCCATTGTAGAGCGTATAACCAGAGTCGAGCACAGGTAAAATATGTGGATGTTGCAGACTACGCGCGATTTCTATCTCACGAGTAAAGCGTTCATTCGCCTTGAGGTTGCGTCGATCATCGGCAGTAATGGCAGTCATAATTTTTAGTGCGACCAGGTCTTGTGTACTGGTATCCCGCGCTAACCACACAACGCTCATAGGTCCTTGTCCGAGAGGCCTCTGTCGCTGATACCGCTCTATCGTCATCGTATTTTTTTCCATTATTTATGGCTTATTGGAGAGACTCAATTGATTGGAAAGCTGCCTGTTTTCATCTTGCAATGCCTGATTCTCCCTTAGTAGACGGTCTATTTTCTGGGTAAGCTCGTTGTTATCGCGTATTGTTTTGTCAAGATTTGCACGGATTGCATCCTTTTCTTTAGCCGTCTGATTCAGTTCATCTCCACGCACTCCATGTGCCCGTTTGATTTGTTCTAACTCATCATCCAAGGTGCGTATTTTAGCCTGATCCGTAACAATACGCCCCGTCAGTTTAAGAACCTCTTGACGATACTCCTCGCGGTCATTCTGCATCTGATTTTGCAATTGCATCAGTTGTGGCTCATAACGCCATCCAAGCAGTTCATTAAAGAGTTCGCGCGCAGGACTGCCCTCTTGACTGGCATCACGCAGTTCTCGTATTTTTTGCTCGTTCCATTGTCCGCCCGCAAGCAATCCGCCAAGAGCACGATGCGAGAGTACAAGTTGCCTTGGAAACAAGATACTGGTACGCGAAGACGAGAAACCATAGCTGCTCAGATTTTTCGCGTACTCTATAATTTCGTTGGGAGTTGCTATCATACCAAGTACGGCGGCGAGATCAGCACGTAGTTCTAGCGACGTAGCAGGATCGTTAAACGCTTCTAACAATGCACCTTGTGTTTGCGATCCAAACAAGAGCGTCATATACACAAGTTGCTTTTTATGTGCAGGGTCATCGTCTAATGCTTCAAGCAGGTGATCAAGCACAGTTTTTTCGCCGAGTAAGAGTAACAATGCCATGATACGTTGATTTGTGCGTTCCGCGTCTGAGGTATTATGCGCTTGTACGTATGCAAGCATTTCTGGAATCATCTCACGGTCAGCATAATGACGTACTGATTCGTCACGTACACGCTCAAGGAGCAGGGCGACAGCCATTGCGATATCTTCCGACTTATCATGACTCAGCAATATTACCAATTCATCTTTAATGACACTGGTTGGCATACTTTGAAAAATTTCCAATGCCGCATTCCGTAGTTCGGGAGTGCTTTTATCATTGATAGCTAGCCATACCAAAGAGAGAGCAGGCACACCAATTTTTCCTAAAATGTTTTTCGCAGACCGAGCTACAAGCGGATGTGGGTCTACGATCAATTCACCCACATCAGGTACTGCTGATGCTCCAACGCCGATAAGAGCCTCTTCCGCCCCACGCCTACGCTCATCGACATATAATGCTTGTAAGAGATTGTCGAGTACAACGCGTCGTTGTGGCCCTGTATTTACAAGACGGACAAGCGCAGTTGCGGCATCATTCATCAAGTGAGCATCTTCCAATCCTTCTAAGAGGGCTGGCATACTAACGTGGGCAAGCTCATTTGAAAGAATTTCCAGGAGAAACTCGTGTGCACGCGGTGGTGGTGGTGGCGCGAAAAGATGCACCAGCTCATGCAGGATTGCTTGCTCATCATCACTTTGACGCACCAGTTCGATGACGATGTTCTCTGCATGTTCTCGCGCCATAATGCGCGAATCTTCCAGACCTGATAAAAGTGGTCTGAGTATCACTGGACCAAACTGAGGGAGAATAGCAGCAGCAGTATCGGCCCGTTCTTGCTCACCTAATAGCTCAACAAGAGGCGTGATAGCAGTATCCGGATAATTGAGCAGGAGTGTTTTTACCACACGCACCAGGGCTGGTTGGTTAAGAGCTTCTAAGAGGGCAGGGACAACAATTGCCCCTGGTATTTCACGTAGCATTTGATGAATGTAGTGACGTACACGTTCATCTCGGTAAAGCAGGTTTCGTACCAATCCCTGTGCTGCATCCGCCCCCTGTTTTCTAAAAACAGCCATAATGTGCTGTGCCTGTGCATCATTACAGTGGTGCAACATATCAATAAGTACATCACCGGGGAAAGGAATCATACCGAGCAGGGCACGTTGTACCCGCTGAACAGTTGCATTCTCTTGTGGCACATTCAGTGCCGCAACAAGACTTGGAAGTGCGACCTCGTTCAGTTGGCTCAACGCATTGACAGCCTCTTCGTAAACCTGTGGACGTGGATCGGAGAGCACAATCATGAGTGCAGGTACAATACGTTTGTCTGAAAATTTACTTAACGCTCTTACAATTGCAATTATGAGTAGCGGCTCTAGCTGCTGCTCTTGTAAGAGCCGCATGAGTGCGACTACAGAACGTGAGTCACGAAGGCGTTCGAGCACATATACAAGAAGCCGTGTACGCCCTGGAACAATAGGCAAGAGTGCTTTGGTTGTCAGTGGCACCACCTGCTCACCAATGGTGATGAGAATTTGTGATGCTTTCTCCGCAACAAGTTCGCTAGCATGTGTCAGTACAACATTTAGCAAAGCTGGAATGCTTTCTGGTACATAAGCAAGCAGCGTCTCCACAGTGTGTTGCTGTAGCAATGATGATGAATTCTCTAAAAGTTGTAGTATGCCAGGCAAAGCACGCGGATCGTGGATTACTTTTAGAATATCTAAAGCGCATATGCGAACTGCTTCTTGAGTATCTTGCAATACAACCTCTAACAAACGCGGTGTAGCAACAGCACCGATTGCCTGAAGAGTTAGTACAGCATTTTGTACAGCCATGTCATTTTGTGATCCAAGCAAGCGTATCAGTGCATCGATAACACGTTCGGAACAATTGTCACTCTCAATCTGTACAGTATGAGATAGACGTGCTTGCTGCACCAGAAGAGCTATTGCCTGTTGCTGCACCTCTGGCTCTGATTGATAATTCGAAGTGAGAACGGGAACAACGCTTTCTAAAACGCGCTGATATTGTAGTATCGTCACTTGTTGTGCAGTATTGTGCTCGTTTAGAAAACGTTCGAGGATGGTAAGCATTGCTTGATGAACACGTTTGGTAAAGGGACTTTGCTGACGATTCTCTAGCTCTTGCAGTAGACGTGCCAGAGTATGCTGTGGTCCTAGACGGACTAATGCACTTGCAGCTCGAGTTACGATAAACGGTTCAGTATCACTAATGCGAGCCAACAACGGCTCAACGGCACGAGCGTCTGCTGTCCCACCAAGAATATTGATTGCAGCGGCACGAAGACGTGTTGTGCGTTCCGACATAGGCTGGCTTAATTCAGCAGCACGCGACACAACCACACTCCCAAAGCGTTCAAGCACCTGAGTCAGACGTTTGACTTGCGCGTCATACGCACTATTGTCAACGGTGTCTTCAAGTTGTGTAAAGAGTAATTCAGGCACAATCGACTGATCAAGCAGAATCAAAAGATCGTCAACCCCTTCCACCATAATAAGTGGCAACAATGAACGATAGACCTCTTGCCCACCTTCTTCAGCGCAACGAGTGAAGATGCGCGCCAGTTCTTCGCGTGCTGCTTTATTACGTACCGCAAAGGCAAGTGACTCGGCAACGCGCGGTGGTAGCACAATAGTACGCTGCATCTCAGCTTGTGGTGGTGTCCAGAGTACACCGACACATACAAGGCTTAACGCCAATGCTTGCAGGATATAAGCAGGATTGCTACGCCCAAGCTCACCAAAGCGTTCCGCAAGTGTAAGTGGTTGATCGAGGAGGCCAGCCCAGATCGCCACGGACTCACTCCACCGTCCAACATTCTCCAGCAAATCCAGGCGAATTGACAACGATGCTGTCCTCTCGATACTATCAACAGCATAGAAGTATTCCGCCACAAAGTATTCTGCAATGAGTTCATGGCGGAAGCTCAAGACACCACTAGGACTAACTTCAATAAGTGCAGCACTGAGCGCGAATTGAAGCAACTGTACCAAATCATCATGTGGCTCCGACACGAGTTCGTCGCTATCCACAAAAGGACTTTCAGGAGGATGCTCATCTAGCCAGAACCGTAACTCATCCGCCAATTCGTCGATACTTGCTCCAATACGTATATCTTCGCCCGTTGGTGTCGCTACACGAAGTTGTATAGCATTGCGATCATTAGCCCAACGTGCGGCACATGCTATCTCGCTAAGGAAATGTACAACAGCACGCTCCGATGGTGCACTCTTGTTCCAACGTGGCTGTGCCTGTTCACGAATAATCAATTGTTGAACTGACTCACGTAAGAGGCGACCACGCGTGTCAATCTGCTTACCTCGCTCGACACCGATCTTGTCAATAATACCCATCAGCGTAAAGAGCATCATAGGGTTAGTGCAGTGATAGCGTAGGCGGCTCCGATCAATCACTTGCATGATCTGCCCAGCAGTATGTCGCCAGTGGTTGTCTTGTCGCTCCACATAACGTTCGACAAACTCGTTGATCTGCTCTGCTTGTAACGGGTAAACCGTGGCTCGTGACGCCTGACCTTTGTTCACCAGACGAATAAAATCTGGTTGCCCACGATAGTCTACTTCCCGACACGTCATCACTAATCTGTTCTGCGTATTCTGCATAAGATGCACAAGTTCATGGCTCACAAATGAGAGATAGGTATTGTCAAGTTCATTCAAGCCGTCACAAAGTAGTAAGAGTCGCCCCCGGTGCGCAAGTCGAAGTAGATAGGGCCGCAGATGTTCTATACCAGGTAGATCGCTTTCTGCCAGGAAATCAAGTAAGGTCACAGGAGGTTCGACCTCAAGTGCGTCAGGTGTTTCGTTTTCAAATATAGGAGGAAGATACGTTTTGAGAAAAAGACTATAGTTCTTCATTGGCACATATAATGGTACGCGCTTCCGCTTGAGCACTAGTTCCCAGGGATGTTCTGATGCGGAATACTGGTAGACACGTAATGCAGTTGTTTTGCCAGCACCAGGAACACCGAGAATAAGTTGGTCTGTGTCCTGCTGCTGCACGAGATCAAGAATAGCAATACGCTCTTCGACCACGGGTGCAATTGAACCTTGCTCATTCGCGTTTGGCGTCTGACGAATATTTGTCAGCGCGGTCAGGGGCGTATACAACTGATGATACTGCGCTTGCGCTGCCTTTACGTCTCGCAGATAACGATAGATCGCCAATGGCATTGAGCCAAGTAGAACAGCCAGTACAAAGAGTGCAAACTCGATAACGGGTAGAATAAATACATATGGGGCATGTGCTGGTAATGCTAGTAGCCCTGCGAGATGTGACGAACTGATTAGCAAGATGAGAACAGCTTCGATCAGCGTGAGCAGCAACGTACCAACCAGAGCAATAGCGAACGCAATGGGAAGACGAGATAAAGAAGGCACGTCGCTGTTTTGCACAGCAGTTGGTGTCGTAGATTGCTGTTGTTGCACCTGTCTCATATGTTCCTCACCTTTCTCCCAGTAATAGAATACAGTATAACGTACTCTTGTGATCTGAACAAGGAGTTATGCATATTTCCCACATAATGTCTTGAAAAGTTGTTCGAGAGCATATCCTATACCGTCTCGCAATTCCCTTGCATGTGACATATTACATAGCATTTTTCCACCAATTATGCTTTACTTTTAGTAGGGGAGTACGTACATGTAGGTATGAACAGTACCTTGTGGCATTACTGGAATATAGGAAAATATGAGAGTTTTTTATAGGATGTATAGACTTATTTCTTTTCTATCATGCGTTTCCTATTATAGCGTGTAATCCTTCTATTCCTTAAAAGGCGATAATGTATGAAGTTAACCTGGAATTGGTTTTCTGCAGAGCAACGACAAGGCGACGATGAACAAGATGTGTCACGGCATACAGAGGTAGAAGACATACAGCCATTAGTAGCTCAATCAAAATCGCATCAACGCGCTACACATGTTACGCAAGAATACGCACTGCTCTTGATTGTCTTGCTTTGTATCGTCGTTTTTCACACACTAAATATCGGTTCATCTCAATTCATCGGTTCACAAGGGTGGGCGTATGTCCTTGGTGGAGGTGGTAGCACAAGTGATCCCAACATTTTGAAAGGTATCAGCAAACGATCTTCGTTGACAGCTGGCACCACCACCCATAAACTTACTCCACAAAAGTATGTCAACCTGATTATGCAGAAAATGTCTCTCGATCAGAAGTTGGGACAGATGATGATTGTGCAGTTCCTCGGCCCATCATATTCATTTGAATTGAATACAATGATAAAGCAGTATAATGTGGGGACGGTACTCATCTTCACTACAAACCAGAATATTGTGAGCAAGAATCAGCTTAAAAGTTTAATTCAGCAGATGCAGGGCAATAGCCCTATCCCTCTCGCGGGTAGCAATCGACCAGGAAGGCGGCTATGTTGACCGCCTAGCGTCACTCGATGGGCCAAGACCAGCAGAGTCAGCTATCGGTGCAACAGGGAATCCTAATGTGGCACGACAAGCTGGTATCAGAGATGCACAAGATTTATCATCTTACGGCATTAATCTTAACCTCGCGCCCGTTGTCGATGTCACCAATGTCTACAATACGCAACTTGATCATCGCACCTATGGCAATACAGCCGATCTCGTAACAAAAATGGCCGGGGCATACTTAGACGGCTTGCAAAGGAGCGGTAAGGTGATTGGTACATTAAAGCATTTCCCAGGATTGGGTGACGTTGCGATTGACCCGCATATCGGAGTACCACAACTCATACGCTCATTGAGCGCTTTGAAAAAAATTGATTGGGCACCATACCGTAGCCTCATTCAACAGGGCGATATTGTTCACGCAATTATGGTTACACATGAGCTTGTGAAGGCTATAGATAATACAAATCCCTCATCACTCTCTTATAAAGTAATTACAGGTGTTCTACGTAATGAGCTAGGCTTTCAGGGAATTGTTATGACTGATAGCCTGACAATGGAAGGTATCACGGCCTATTATAGCGAGGCACAAGCGGCGGCGTTGGCTGTTGAGGCAGGAGACGATCTACTCATGGGTGTGAATACGCCATCATCAGTAGCAGTCATGATTGAGGGTATTAAGCAGGCCATGAATGACGGACAAATTAGCCAACAACGTATAGACGACTCGGTACGCCGCATTCTACTACTGAAATATCAAATGGGTCTCCTTCCTATTCCAGCGACAAACTAAAAGGACAGGCTGCAAAAGGACTGCATGATGCTAAGTTCTGACACAACACCCCCTTCGCGGGAACGAAAATGGAATGTGCTGCTTTACAGTCTGGTTGGAGCAGAAACCTTACTTGTTTTGCTCGCACTCGTTCCCGCGCAATTATGGACGCGTATTCTCGCGGGCTCCAGCAGCGCAGCACTTGAAGCGCAGCACTTGATGGGCCGTTCCCCGTGGCAATAGCACCAGTGATTACAGCACTACTCTATCTTCTTCCAACGCTAATCGGGCTACTGTGTCGCAGTTGGCAACGCGCACTATTACTTGCCACTATACCCGCTTGGATAGGGTTAGGAATCTTCGTGGTTGCCGCAACATTCAGAGTGGGGGCGTTCTATTTAGTGGCAAACGATCATGTAACCGCAAATGTGAGTGTGCTGGAATTGTTCGCCGCGCTTGGTGCAATTGGCTGGCTGGCGCGTTCCCTCTTCAAAGTACACTGATATCAACTCGTTTATATAATATATAAAACACCCCCCTAATGGGGCATATTTCTGGAAAAAATCACATGAACGTGTAGAATAGACGTGTACTAATTATATGACGAAGATGCTGTTGCGACCACTACGGTTGGTACGCTTGAATATGGAAGAGGGGTTGGGAGTGAAGATTATAGAGATGAGAGATATGAAAACCAATAACGGAATAGAGAACATAGGTGACACGAATAACTCAGACAATAGAGCACAGAAGCAAACACCTATGCCCTCTAGCTTACCTAAAGCCCCTCAAACACCTTTAGTAGAATCAACCCTAGCTGCCGAGGGAGAGCAGATATCAGGTGAAGTGGGAGCAAGAAGTCTACTGGCAAGTTCACCTAAGAGCTACATACTCAACCAGGTATACGGGCTATGGTTCTTTCTCTCGATGTTCATTCTCATAACGCTTATCACTCACAAGGTTTCGACGGAACAGTACGGAATTCTTGCAGTGATTATGACGTCGTATAATACCATTTTGTACATCGTCTCGTTTGGTTTAGAAGATGCAATTACTACTTATGTTCCGCGCATCTTTGCGGAATATGGTAACGCGGCCGCTGGTTTGCTAATACGACGTCTCCTCTTACTGCGTATCGCGATGTTAATCGTCTGCACAATTATTTTACTGTTCATCTTACCTTTGCTAGCAAATGGTATCGCGCTCCTGCCTATTCATGGTGCACAGGTGGTAGCGAACGGACTGCGTGATCAACAACTGCTTACCCACATGCCACCCATCGTACTCTATGTACTGGGAAACAGCATTGGTAGTCTGCTCACGGCAGTGTGTGCCGCATATATGCGTATGCATATTGTACTGATAATTGGGAGCATAACACAGGTTGTACTCCTGGGTCTAGGCTTTGTCGTCCTGCAACTTGGGTGGGGTATCGACGGTTTTCTGTGGATGCAATCAGTTGTGTTACTATTTAATGCTGCAGCATTCGCGCTCTGGTTAGCACCGACGGTATTCGCACGGAGCAAGGCAACGTATAAACAACCCTTAGGACCAGTGATAAAACTGGGTATTTCGGCGTGGTTGACAAATCTTGTCAGTGGAGCGTTGCTCAAACAAGCATCCATCATCCTGTTAGGCTATTTCGCGGTCTCGCTCACTCTGCAAGGTTTCTTCAACCTCTCGTTTCAGCTTGCGGACGCGGCGAACACATTGCTTGTCGCTGGCTTTGGCGGTGTTGGTGGTTCCGCTCTGGCAGCTGCCGCTATTAGCAGAAACTATCAGCGTTTGGGACGTTCCTGGGAGGTGCTCATTAAGGTCGAGACGCTCTTAGCCGCACCGGGTTTAGTATTCTGTCTCTTCAACGCTCAGAACATCGTCGCGGTCATCTACTCTCAAGCCTTTGCTCCTGTCGGCTCACTACTGGCAATATTTCTCTTCTTTAATATTATCGTGCGTGTGCTTGGCACAACTATTCATCAATCCACCCTCTATGTGATGAACAAAGCATGGTTAGTTGTACTTGGTCAGTGGATAGGATTAACCACGGTCATTGTACTTGGCATCCTGCTCATTCCGCACTACGGTCCAGCAGGAGCACTCATTGCTGATGGCGTTGCGAAAGTAATCACCGGTGCTTTGTTACTAGCGTTCCTCTGGCGTGACCTACCAAATAAATACCCAATCGGCTTTACCCTACGCTTCTTATTCGCCTTGACAATCGCGGCATTGCCTGGAATAGTGTGGCATCCAACAAATCGCATTCTGTTCGGTATGTCGGGCGTAGTGTTTTTAGTCCTATGTGTGGGGCTACTACTGGTAATAAAACCCCTCAGCAGTGACGACCTGGCAATGATTACAGGCATGAGACCAAGCGCAGGTAGGTGCTTGCAGTGGTTTGCTCGGGGGAAAAAATAAGTTGTCACACATCTTACAGAACCGATTGGTGCGCTCACACAGTACCCAAATATCATCTGGTTCTGGGTCTATCACGGCTACAAGGGGACGTCCCTGTACTGCTATTCCAGGTCAGGTACAAAGATATGCCCATTGGGCTGTAAATATTCTATTCTGCTTCACTCCAGATTGCCTTCCAACGCCCGAATATATCTGTCCGCCGACTTCAACACAGTATTTTTAGCGTCCTTTGCCACTACACTATCAAAACGCATTCCATATAATCGCTCAAAGCTAAACGGGCCAATCGCCTCACGCATTTTACTCACCTGTGATGCTGGCAGAGGTATCAGATTTGGATAGCTGTACATGAGACTAACCCAGTTGCGGTCTGCTGATACCTGGATGGTGTCTCCCGTGAGTAGTAGTCCCTGGCTGTCGAATCCACTCGCCCAATGGAGTACGCTACTGCCTGGAAAGTGTCCTCCCATTCGTATCAGGGTGATGTTGTCCAGTAGGGGATGTGTGTCGCCTGACCAGAAGGTGATGCGTTCGCTTGGGCGCATCACCCACTTGCGATCGGCTTCATGCAGGTAGATTGGCGCATCGAAGCGGTTTGCCCACTCGACCATCGTGGTATAGAAATGAGGGTGAGAAATCGCTATGGCTTTGAGTCCACCCCGTTGCTCAATTGCTGCTGCTGTGTCATCATCCAGGAAAGTAATGCAATCCCACAGTACGTTTCCTTGATCGGTCTGGACGAGCAAGGCGCGTTGTCCTATGGCGAAGGAGGGTGTTGTTCCTATTCCAAACAAGCGAAATTCCTGTTCCTGTATGTCGTTATGAAAGTCGTCTTTCTGCATTGCAGCGAGTGTGGTCCACTGTTGTCCCTGATAACCGACATACTGACGTTGGTCAGTACAGAGAGGACATTTTTCGGGTGCGAGCTGACGCTGAGCGAATTGGGTACCGCAGGTCGTGCAAATCCAATATTCCATATCCCGCCTCCTCTTATATTTAGGGTTTGTGAGATGAGCTTTCTATATGTTCTACTCTCGTGATAAATCGCCTTGAGGCACACTCCATCCCAATGTGTGGCACACCGGAAGGGCACTCGGTGGGGCCATCCTCCTACTACCCACAGAGGAAGCAGCTTGCTCTACTCGATTGGAAATTGAGCAGCCTGCCATGCAATCATGCCACCTTTCACATTGCGCACATCGGCTACATTCTTCTGCTTCAACAGTTCTTGTGCAGCCTTGCCACGATTGCCACCTTTGCAGATTACAAGCACCGTCTCATCCGTACGAATGTCTTTGAGACGATTCGTAAGCTGTCCCAAAGGAATGTTCGTTGCTCCTTTAACATGGCCGGTCGCAAACTCATCGGGTTCACGCACATCAATGATTTGCGCTCCCTTCTGCTGAAGCTGTTGTGCTCCCACCACATCAATTTCAGTAGTTGTGCCGGTTTGAGTATTATCCGCACTAAAAGATTGTGGGGTCATGTTTTCTTTCCTCTCTTTATATATCTTTTGTTTCTTAATACTTCTTCTCAGAGATGTACGTGAATTTCATAATTTCATAGAGGAAGTGACGTGGTATTACCCATACACTATGTTATCCTCTCTTTCAAAGTGGAAACCCTACGAGTAACAATAAGCCAAATTTATATCTTCGTCAATCACTCGATGTTAAAGAATGATTGCAACTCCAGTTGTTCATATTTTCGTCCACCTATGGTATCATAAGGACTATATTCGTTCAAACCTCTGACAGGTTTCATCTACTACCCGACAACGTGTAGAACAAAAGCAAGTGTGTGACCAATTTATGCCAAAAAGAGCACCTGAACCTCTCGATCCAACATTAGTCATTCAAGCCTACGCGCAGGGCGTCTTCCCTATGGCAGATCAGTGGGGAAGGTTGCGCTGGTATGCACCCGACCCTCGCGCGATACTTGAGCATGACAATCTTCATATCTCTCATTCTCTGCGTGCAACCATCAACAAGGGAACCTACGAGGTGCGCATGGATACAGCGTTTGAAGACGTCATGCGTTGCTGCGCGGAGCGTAACGACGATGAGGGAACATGGATTAACGAGGAATTTATCAAAACATATACATTTCTTCATCGTGCTGGCATGGCTCACAGCGTGGAAGCATGGCACAACGGTACACTTGTAGGCGGCCTATACGGTGTGTCGATAGGGGCTGCCTTTATGGGCGAAAGTATGTTTTCTCGTACAACCAATGCATCAAAAGTGTGTCTTGTAGCACTTGTCGAGCACTTGAAACAACGTGGCTATGTGCTTCACGACACACAATTTCTTACTTCACACCTCGCTTCACTCGGTGCTACCGAAATCCCACGCAGCGTCTACGAGAAGCGTCTAAAAGAAGCATTACGCATGCGCTGTGCATGGTCTGAGTAGATTTTTCTACCAAAGAAGATGAGGTTGAGGCACATATGTTTTGCTACTTATGCCTCAACCTCATCTTCTTCATATTCGCCCTCTTCATCCTCGTATTCTGACTCGCGGTCGGCATCGGCTTTTTTCGTCTGATTTTCGATTTGACCCAGCCAGCGAAAGAAGAGCGGAGTCATGACAACAAGATCAACCATGCCAGGGATGAGCAGTAAGGCACCTCCAACGGCCTGATCTGCGAAGGGAGTAAGCCCTAGTTGCACAAGTTGTGGGGGAATAGCGTAGAAAGGATAAATAGAAACCTCTGTGAAGACGAGTACGAAGGCAAGAATATCTACTGGCTGTCCATCGAAGAAGGCATAGAACATCTGTGCAGGATAGCTCATGGGGTGTAGTTCACGCTTTGGACCAAGCAGAGGCCACCAGTTAAGCAGGGAGGCAACAAAGATGCTCAAGACCTGAACGTGATAAACAGCGTTATTTTCCTGGGCAAGATGCAGTAGACTCGGCACATGCCATAATAAAAAGATCAGGTTGAAGAGTACAGACGCTACAAGTGGACGCGTAAATAAGCGTATAAGTGTACGGGTTACAGGTTTTGCTAAGAGTGGACGTAGCATTAGCGCGGGACAGCTAAACAAAAGTAGTGGCGCACAGAGCGTTGTTAGCAGTACAAGTTGTGCTACATGCGCAGAGAAAAGTTGCGTTCTCGCAATCGTGTCAAAAGGTGTGAGTAGTGCTAATGCAATGAGACTCATGGACAAGAAAAAGGCCGTGACATGTATCCAATTGATACTTTCATCCTGCGCTGACCCTTTTCGCGCTCGCTGTAAGCCGAGCAGGTAAAGTACCACTAAGAGCAGTAAAAATATAATTACGCCTGGATTCCAAGGCCATGCAAGTGAAAGACCAAAAAACATATCAGGAACTCCATGTATAGCAAAAAAACAAGAATTTGTGTTCTTAGCCTAGTATAGTGCAGATGTACAGGGCGTGCAAATAAATATTGCCCCCTGCTTCCTGAAATTTTTCGTCTATTAAGAATGTTGTATCTAATGAGGGGCTTCCAACGTATATAGTAACAAGAAGACCAACGGCGGTCTCTAAGGCCATCTCGTTCCCGTAATCTGTCTATTCATCATCATCAGGAAGCAAGAAATTATGCCAGAAAATTATTATACATCAGAAGGAGCAGACCTTAACCGTCTACTTTCAATGGGTTTTTCCGATAATGAAGCTGAGGGACTTATTCATATGAAGAATCACGTTTCCGACCAGGCTGAGTATCGTGAGATCATCGCCGAGAGCCGCCGCCTCGATTTTGTCCGTTGGCTTGTTGAACATGACCGAATCCGTAGGTGATATTCCCAGTGAGAATCACTGAGATTTGAAAATAAGGGACAGAAAGCATTGCGCTTTCTGTCCCTTTTGCATGAGCAATATTATTCACTTGTCTGTTCTTTTGGGGTGGGTATGGAGTTGAGAAAGCCGTAAGCCGAATTCTGTACCTGTATCGCCTCTCGACGCTATAGGCAGCAATCATCTATCTAGGACGTTGATTACTCAACGCCTCATGCAACCAACCCGAAGGTTCACAGACGAGCCGCCTGCAAGCGTGTCCTGGTGGACATGCTACCCCTTCTATTTGGTCTTGCTCCGAATGGGGTTTACCCAGCCAACCGATCACTCGGCTGCTGGTGAGCTCTTACCTCACCATTTCGCCCTTACCCGACTCCAGGCGACTCCGAGAGTCGCCCGCGTACATTAACGTCGGGCGGTATGTTTCTGTGGCACTTTCCTTGAGGTCGCCCTCACTGGCCGTTAACCAGCATTCTGCTCTCTGGAGTTCGGACTTTCCTCGGACGCGCTCGTCCGCGATTGCCTGTCTTTCTCAAATCCACTGCATTAGAGTAACATACCCTTTCACTTCCGTCTAGTGTTTGCGGTTCAGGCCAAAACGCGCTACAATATCGGCACAGATTAGAAAAGCTAAAAGCTACTTTTGAGGTTTATGCATGTCAAAGCAGTTCGAGGAGGTTTTGGGTATCCACTTTCAGGACGCCTCGCTATTACGCCTTGCCCTTACACATCGCTCATATGTTTATGAGACTCCTGGCGCGGAATTGGCGACAAATGAGCGCATGGAATTTTTGGGTGACTCTATCTTAGCATTGATTAGTGCCGATTTCTTATATCGTACCTTCCCTACTTTAACAGAGGGCGAGTTGACCGATGTACGAGCGGTACTAGTACGCGAAGGGACTCTGGCGGATTTTGCCCGTGCCCTCGCCATTGGCGACCATCTACGCATGGGTAAGGGTGAGAATCATACACAAGAAAGTCCGCGCGTCCTCGCTTCTGCGTTTGAAGCGGTGCTAGGAGCAATTTTTCTCGATCAGGGCTTAGGGCGCGTACAACAGTTTTTGATACCGAAACTAGAACCTATCGCGGACAACATTATCAAGAAACGTCTGTTTAAGGACAACAAATCGCTCTTTCAAGAACTAGCACAGGCTCAGGAGAATATCACGCCTTCTTATCGCATTGCCGAGCAAGAGGGACCATCACACAATCGCACATTTACGGTTGAGGTGATGCTAGGCGAAACAGTAGCAGGACGCGGACAGGGACGCAACAAGCAAAAAGCTGAGCAAGAGGCAGCCCACAATGCACTGGAACGTCGAGGATGGCTGAATGCATCGTAAAAAAAGGAATTCGCGTTACTAGTGGGAACAAAGCGTTCGTAGGAAGGAAGGTAGGGAAGAAGATATGCGACAAGAACAGCGACCAACAACTAGACCAGAGCAAACGTTACGTGTTAGCGCGAGGCTCATCACGTCCAGTACTATTTTACATCTCTCCTCAGATGAATTAGAGCGTGCTATCAACCAGGAACAGATTGAAAATCCAGCGATAGAGGTAACAGAGCAACGGGTGTGCCTCATTTGTGGCACTCGTATATATGGTCAGAGCTGCGTTGCCTGTGGGCAGATAGCGCAACAACCTTCAAAAACAGGTGAATCGTTTACAAACTACGAAAATGCTGAACCACAATGGGAGTATCATCAACAAATCTTCTATGATATTGATAATTATGGCTTTGCAGAAGTTGACAGCGATGACGAATACGATCCTTTAGCACTCATTCCTACCGGAGAAACGTTAGCGGAAACGCTGCTACAACAATTAGAGGCCCTGGTTTCACCTGATGATGCACTGATAGCAGAACAACTGGTGGGCAACCTTAACGAACGTGGCTACCTTGAGATAGGGACGCAAGAAATCGCAAACCATTTAGAAGTTCCTGTTGAGCGCGTTGAGTATGTGTTAGGTCAGTTACAGACGTTGGAACCGCTTGGTATCGGAGCACGTACGTTGCGCGAGTGCTTGCTCATTCAGCTTAACGCATTGAGTGAGCTAGAAACACCCCATCCCCTTGCATTTATGCTGATTGATCAATACCTCAATAAGCTTGGACACAACCAGTCTCACGAAATCGCACGCGATTTGAAGCAGCCAGAGCAAGAAGTACGGCAGGCAAGTGTGTACATTCGTACCATGCTGCATCCCTATCCTGCACACATTTATCGAGATGATAGCAAGTATATGCGGTCCGCGAGTGGTGCAACCTATATACGACCCGATGTTGTTATCCGCTCTGGTGACACAGGGAGTGAGATCGAACTTATCGAGGAGCGGCGCTATACCTTCCGTGTCGATACACACTATGCAGATTCAACAGATACCGAGGCACCTAGAGGTGACGAGGTAAAACGTTATATGCATTTGCAGCGTGATCGCGCCAAGTTCTTTGTCGATTGCGTGCATCGTCGTTGGCGTACCTTGCATCGCGTGATGGACCTTGTGGTAGAGTATCAGCATGATTTTTTAGAACATGGTGTACGCTACCTACGTCCACTCACACGCGCTGAGGTTGCCGCTCGTTTAGGGCTAGATGAAGGAACAGTAAGCAGAACAACTGCCAATAAATACGCTTTGCTTCCCAATGGTCGCCTGATTCCACTCTCGGACTTCTTCGATGGCTCATTGAGCGTCAAAGATGTTTTGCGCGAACTTATTCAAGCGGAAAATCCAAAACACCGCTGGAGCGATGAAGAGTTAACACGTCTGCTCACCGTTCAGGGCATCTCTATGGCACGTCGTACCGTGACAAAGTATCGTGAAGAGATGGGGATTGGCTCCTCACGAGAGCGGGGATAAAAAATCTCTATTTTACCAATGTTAAGGCGTTTTCTGGCTCCGCATATATAGTGCGTTCTCGCTCGTAAATAACCATACCTGGGCCGCCGCCTTTCATATGTTTGACGTACTTTTGCAGTGTGTAATCCACTGCAACACTCGTGCTTCCGCGTGCTTGACTATAGTAAGCAGCTAAGCTTGCACCCTGGTCAATTGTGCTACGAGGAATATCGCGCCCCGCTGCTTTAATGATGACGTGAGAACCGGGTATACCTCGAGCATGAAGCCAGATATCATTGGCCGTGGCTTGATGAAACGTTACCTCTTCATTTTGGCGGCTATTCTTGCCAATCAATATCGTGAAACCGTCTCGACTTTGCATATGAATAGGCATGCCTCCACCTGGGCCAGAGGACTTCCCTTTCCCCTGCTTGTTACCACTTTTCCCTTTTTTGGCGGCTTTCTGTGCTCGTTTATCCAAGACAATATTTTTACCACGTATATAGCCCAATGCCTGCACTTCAGCCTTGACAAGTGCAACCTCCTGTGGCGTCTCAGCGAGCATAAGATCGGCAAGAAGTTGCTCGAGCGTTGCTAGTTCGGCGGCATTCTGCTCAATCTGGTCAGGTACAAGGGTGAGAGCACGACGCAACTTATGATATTTGTTGAAGAAACGGTTTGCATTCCCTATCGCATCAAAACGAGGATCAAGTGGCACAGTGACAAGCACGTTCTCCGCTCCTTCAGATGTGTCGAAAAAGTTTTGTAGGACTGCGCTACCCTGTCCCTGCGGCACATCTTGTTGATGGGCCAGCAAAAGATCGCCATATAAACGGTATTGATTTGCCTCCTCTGAAACTAACAGTTCCTTTTCGAGAAGCTCAGCCTTGCGTTTACAACGATCTCGTTGCGTCTGCACGATTTTTCGCGTGGGTGAACGAACTCCTTCTATCGCATCAAACCATTCAGTACGTGCATAATATTCATCAAGAAGAACATTGATAGAGGGCGATGTGCGAATATGCACTTCAGGTGTTTGAGCATATTGCTCTAAAACATACACTGAGAAGGCTATAAGAAGTTTTTGTGATATGGTAGATGCATCCTCGCTTCTAGTCGTGCGCTCGAGTAGTTGGGGATGCCATACATGTGTATCATAGATAGCCGTAAGGTCGCGCGTATTCCACGCTAGTTCCTCCCACATCGCATCAGTGCATTGCGCCACTTCCGTTTCGGTATTCTCAGTTGCACGGTACACAATTTCTTTCGCAAGCAATGCGCTTAGACCAAGCATGTGCTTTGAGAGCAGTTGCCAAATCTTTGGTTGCTCTGCCGATTTTGCTGAACGTTTACGCGGTTTCTCAGTTGGATGCTCGGCTTCATCCCTCGCAGTAGTACTATCTTGCGCGGCACTCACAGAAAGTTGGGCTGCTGTCACTGTTGTTGGTTCCAGGCGTGGCAATAATTGCCCTGCAAAGGTGTGTTGCTGTGCTGGTGGCGGAACGTATTGCACACCGGCTGCTATGGTACGATAACGGTTCACATCTGCCCCAACACGCTTGATACTGCCAAGAATGATGCCTTGCTCATCACATAAAATGGTATTGCTGAGACGTCCCATAATCTCTATAATAAGTCGAAAGTGTACACGTTCGTTTTTATCGGGATCAGCACGATAGCCCATAACAATTTCGACAACACGCTCCCAACGTGGTTGACTAATCGACTCAATACGTGCTCCCTCTAAATATTTGCGCAAGAGCATAACAAAGGGCGGTGGTTCACTAGCAACCTTTTGTGGTTTGAGGGCGGTAACATGCACGCGAGCAAGTTGTGGATGGGCAGAAAGATACAGCCAACGATTAGCACCTCCTTGCTCAGAGCTACCCGGAGCATAACATTGTAGAGCAAGGGCGTGTTCGGTAGGTTGAATAATGGTGTCAACGCGTGCATTTGTAAGCAGCAAACGCAGTTCATCAACAACTGCCGCAATAGTAAGGGCATCTACATGCATGTGTATTTCCTATCTATGGTTGTAGTGCAAGAGAAATGACCTGTGTTGTACAATATTACTAAGAGTATCTTTCATACAAATTTGTAGCAATATGGCTCACTCTATCGCTTATTTACACGTAGGATGAAGGTATGAGAGTCGCATAGTGTCGTGTACACGCACCGATACACAGTAGTATAACAAAGAGTCACCCATTCGTACACCTGTCCTCACATATTTAAAAAATGCAGGAAGAAAAAGATGCAGATCGAAACTGGGATCAACACAAAGCCTATACCACAACAGAGTCCCGTACCCATTGACACACAAACGTCCCCGAAGCAGGGGCTTCTTTTTGTGCTTTCGGCACCGTCCGGTGCTGGTAAGGATACTGTTATTGGGAAACTGCGCGAACGGGGTGTAGATTTTCATGTGGTCTCCTCTGTGACGACCCGCGCACCACGCAAGGGCGAGAGTGATGGAAACCCTTACCACTTCATCAGTCGTGAGGCATTTCAACGTATGGTTGACCAGAATGAGTTGCTAGAATACGCAGAGGTGTATGGAAACTGGTACGGCCAACCGCTACAACAGGTGACAGAAAATTTACGCATAGGCCGCGATGTGTTGCTCAAGATAGATGTACAGGGAGCGGCAACGGTACGGAGCAAGGTTTCAGAAGCCATTTTCATCTTCTTAATGCCCGCGTCCATACAAGAACAGATAGAGCGTCTAACGAATCGTCAAACTGAAACGGAGGAAGAGCAAGCGCGTCGGCTAGCCGAAGCGAAAAAAGAACTAGCGCAACGAGAGCAGTTCGAGTACGTCATTGTCAATCGACAGGGACGGATTGAGGAAGCAGTGACGCACCTTCATGCGATCATGCAAGCAGAACATTGTCGAACTCACCCACGCTATATGAAAATCTAACCAGAGCAAGGAAAGAGAGAAGAAATGCAGCAAGAGCAACGTTTTGAACAGTCAGGGACAAAGGAACGCAACCTGGGCATAGAGTTGATCCGAGTGACAGAAGCGGCGGCGTTGAACGCGGGACGTTGGATGGGTAAGGGCAATAAAGAGATGGTCGATCAAGCAGCGGTTGACGCCATGCGACACGCTCTTGACGGCGTCGATATGAGCGGCGTAGTAGTCATAGGTGAGGGTGAGAAAGATCAGGCACCAATGCTATATGTTGGAGAGCGGGTAGGCAATGGGTCACATCCAGAGGTTGATGTAGCGGTTGATCCGGTAGATGGCACACGTTTGCTCGCACTCGGTATTTCTGGCGCACTGGCGATGGTGGCAACAGCCGAACGTGGCACGATGTATTCAGCGCCGCCAGGAGTCTATTACATGGAGAAAATCGCTGTTGGCCCCGCCATGAAACATGTAATTGACATTAACGCACCAATCGTCGTCAATTTGGACCGTATCGCGCGTGTACGTGAGGCACACGTTGACGACTTGACAGTAGTAATTCTGGACCGACCGCGCCACCAAGATATTATCCGCCAGATACGCGAGGCAGGGGCACGCATCCGCCTGATTACTGATGGTGACGTAGCAGCAGCAATTCAGGCAGCAACGGAAGATTACACGGGAATTGATGTGCTCATGGGTATTGGTGGCGCACCTGAAGCCGTCCTTGCTGCGGCAGCAATCAAATGTATCGGTGGCGAAATTCAGTGTAAGATTTGGCCGCGCACGGATGAAGAGCGTGAGAAAATGAAGGCTGACGGTATCGATCTCAACCAGGTTTTCAGAACCAATGATCTGGTAAAAGGCAATGATGTCTCGTTTGCAGCAACAGGTATCACAAGTGGAGAGTTATTGCATGGCGTGCAATACTTCGGCTGGGGCGCACGTACTTCATCCGTTATGATGCGTTCGCGTTCTGGAACAGTACGAAATATCGAGGCACGTCACAAGTGGCACGGGCAAGGTATACCTGGCAAAGAACGCCCATAACGCGAAACTGTCCGTCTGTAGGGACATAATAGCTCGGTCCCTACAGTCTCGCAATTACAGCGTCTGCGACCTGAGAGGTACCAACAGCAGTAACGTCGTCGGGGCGCGGCTTCAAGTCATAAGTAACATTTTTGCCTTCAGCAATCACCTGTGTCAAAGCGTGTTCAAGACGCATAGCAGCCTCCCATTCTCCCAGGTGGCGCAGCAAAAGGACACCTGAAAACATCATCGCCATTGGATTCACTTTGTTTAGACCTGCATATTTAGGCGCACTACCATGCACTGGCTCGAAAATAGCACATTGACTCCCAATATTCGCACCTGGAGCAACTCCAATACCACCTATTAAACCTGCGGATAGGTCAGATAAAATATCTCCATAGAGGTTAGGCATCACTAGCACATCGTATATTTCGGGTTTTTGAACAAGTTGCATACACATGTTATCAACGATACGGTCTTCATAGTGAATATCGGGAAATTCCTTCGCTACCTCGTTAGCAGTCGCAAGAAATAAACCGTCTGAGAAACGCATGATATTGGCTTTGTGAACAGCAGTCACTTTGCGACGATGATTTGCACGTGCATACTCAAAGGCAAATTTTACAATGCGACGTGACGCGGCAACAGTGATATATTTGATGCTCATTGCGGAATTAGAGTCAAGATGAAGACCGGTAGTGTGAGCAATTGTCTCAATCATCTCTTCCAGTTGAGGGGTACCGCGTTGAAATTCGATACCCGCGTAGAGGTCTTCGGTGTTTTCACGTACTATGATAAGGTCAATATTCTCGTAACGGGAGCGTAATCCACGATACGTTTTTGCAGGACGAAGATTAGCATATAAGTCAAGTTTTTTTCGTAATGTTACATTCGCACTGCGCAGTCCTTTGCCAATCGGGGTTGTGATAGGACCTTTTAGGCCAACTCTGGTACGTTTGAGCGATTCGATTACTTCATCTGGTAGGAGAGTCCCCTGTTTCTCAAGCGTCTCTGTTCCCGCTTGCCATACATCCCAATCGAATTTGACACCTGTAGCTTCAAGGACACATCGGGTTGCCTCTGTTATCTCTGGTCCGGTTCCGTCGCCTGGAATGAGTGTCACTGCATATGGCATATCGTATGGTCCTCCATATTGCATAGCTAATAAATGTGTGAAAAACACGAATATTATAAAATTATATCATACTCTTCTGTATGAAGCAAAAAAGATACAAAATATAGAGTTTCTCAGAAGTCATTAGGCAATGTGTTGAAAGGCATGACGGGAACAGGCCTATGAAGATTGATGAATATCATAGATTGGCTTGATGCGTGAGCATAACAAGAGGAGCAGGACAGGCTTTGTCCTGCTCCTCTTGTTATGCTCACTTAACTTACTTTACAGTTTTGGCACTTCGTGTTGGTGTTTTCCTGGTCGTCGTGCTCTTCGCACTCGCACGGCTCTTCTTCACAGCAGCTGCTGGGCGCTTAGTAGCTTTGGTGGTGCTAACCGCTTTCTTCCTTGTAGTGGTGGTACGGCGGGTCGCTGTTTTAGGGGCGAGTACGTCGAACACTTCCTCTGTACCGTTTTCTTGAACCGTTTTTTTGTGCGCCGCGCGAGCAGATTTCTTTTCTTCGTCTCGCTTCGTTTCGGTAGCGCGTTGCGGAACAATCACTTCTTGGTAGCAGACTGGCTTTTCTCCAGGCTTGGGAATGACCATGAGGCCACCACAATTCGGGCAAAGATCAGGTACTGGCTGCTCCCACACAGCAAAGGTACAAGTTGGATAGTTCATACAGCCATAGAAAACACGCTTTTTCTGCTTCGTCTTGCGCTCAACAAGATCGTTGTTACATACAGGACATAACGCGCCTGTTTTGTTGACAAAGGAGCGACGGTAATTGCACTCAGGAAACGTGGAGCAGGAAAGGAAACGGCCAAAGCGTCCAGTGCGGATAACAAGTTTGTTGCCACATTCTGGACATAGCTCATCAGTCTCCTCCACAGGCTTTTGCACACGGTTCATCTCAGCTTCAGCCTTATCCATTGAGGTTTTGAAGTCACCATAAAAGCCATGCAAAAACTCTATCCAGGAGCGACGTCCATCTTCCACATCGTCAAGTTTGCGCTCCATGTCTGCGGTAAAACTGGTATCTACAATATCTGGAAAGTGTTTATTCATGACTTCGTTGACGGTAGTACCTAGCCATGTTGGCACAAAACGACGCTGTTCCTGATCCACATAGCCACGATCTTGAATGGTACTGATAATAGGCACATAGGTACTTGGACGCCCAATACCCTGCTCTTCCAGCTCTTTAATCAAGCTTGCCTCCGTGAAACGTGGAGGTGGTTGCGTGAAGTGTTGCTCCGGTTTCAACTGATGCAAATCAAGTTGTTCGTTGACCTTCATAACTGGCAATAGACGCTCGTCTTCTTCACGAGGCCATACTGCATAGAAGCCCTGAAACTTGAGATTAGAGCCAGTAGCACGGAACACATACTGCTTCGCGACAATATCGGCACGCACCGTGTCAAAGATTGCAGGCGTCATGAAACTGGCGACAAAACGTCGCCAGACAAGATTATATAGCTTGAATTGGTCGGGCGCCAGATACTGTTTGACAATCTGAGGCGTGAGTGTGACATCAGTAGGTCGTATCGCCTCGTGCGCGTCTTGCGTCGTCGCCTTTGCCTTCCCAACTCTCCCAGGACCAACAAACGGTGCCCCAAACTCGTTCCCAATATACTCCTTGACATTGTGCTGTGCCTCATCAGAGATACGCGTCGAGTCGGTACGCATATAGGTAATCAAACCTTGGTGTCCACGCACTCCTAGCTCGATACCTTCATACAGTTGTTGTGCCAAACTCATCGTCTTCTTAGGTTTGAAGTAGAGCCGTACCGAGGCATCTTGCTGCAATGTACTGGTTGTGTAGGGCAGATAGGGCTGGCGTCTCTGCTCACGTTCCTCATACTTGAGGATACTGTAAGTGGCATCTTTGAGCTCTGCAAGAATGGTATCAGATTCTTCTTTGGAAGTGATTTTGATACGTCCCTTTTCGGTCTTTACACTTCCATTTTGAGAAGATGCATCACCTTCTGCGGCCTGTTCGTCCGCATTGAATGCGTTGATATCTTTGAGACGCGCGATAAGAGCAGCCTCAAAGATTTGCTCTTGCTTTTGCTTGCGGAGCAACGCGGTAATGCTCCAATACTCTTCTGGCACAAAGGCAGTTATCTCAGCTTCACGATCACAGATGAGGCGTAGCGCAACCGACTGCACACGACCAGCACTTGTACCGGACTGAATACGTCGCCAGAGGAGAGGGCTAATTTTGTAACCCACAAGACGATCCAGTACGCGGCGTGCCTGTTGCGCGTTGAAAAGGTCCTCGTTAATCTCACGTGGCTTTCTGATCGCCTCTTGTACAGCACTTTTCGTAATCTCATTGAAGACCGCACGGTGCGGATTTTTTAGGCCGAGAGCGTTTTTCAATGACCATGCGATAAACTCGCCTTCGCGATCAGGGTCAGGAGCGAGATATACCTGGTCAGCCTTTGCGGAGGCTGCCCGTAGGTCTTCAATCAGTTTATCTTTTTTCTCAATCGTTTCGTATGTAGGAGCAAAGTCTTTGCGCGTGTTGACGCCAAGTCCTTTTTTGGGCAAGTCCATGATATGGCCCATTGAAGCGCGTACCTCGAAATCGCGTCCAAGAAATTTTTCAATTGTTTTTGCTTTTGCGGGTGATTCTACGATTACAAGCTTTTTTGCCATTCACCTAACCCAATCCTTGTTATTTACAAACTCTTTATAGTTGAGCATTCGTCTACAGTGATAGAATAGCATACCTAGACAAGAGGAACCGTCACTGTAAAGAACCAAAAAAGTACAGGAAAAATTTCTTATGCAGCATATCACACTCTTGCAAGTCTTTCATCGTCCTAGTTCTCTTGACCCATATGCACTTGCATGCTATGCTGCATATACAATGGTAGCTTGTTGAGCTAGTTCCGGAGAAGCATATGCGTAAATATAGGTCATCTCGGTCAGGCACAAAAGACAGACAAGAACGAGATGTGCAAACAGAAAATACCATAACACACAGCAGCACGCTCGTAGCAGGTGCCAGGAGAGGACGTGTTGCAGTGAGCCGAACTAGCGCATGGCGTGCAGGAACTGCGGTTACCCTGGGTAGAATGGCTGGAGCGATCAGTCGACGCTTACACCTTGGCGGTGGCACCAGTATTGTTGGAGTGGTAGCGCAGCGTATCTATCCGTCAATTGTTGAACACCTGGCATGTCAGTTAGAGCATGGTAGCCTCGTTGTTACCGGTACCAATGGCAAAACAACTACCAGCAGTTTCGTCGCCGCTATCTTGCGTGATGCAGGATTGCGTGTGTGGCGAAACCGAGAAGGCTCAAACCTTATGCGCGGCGTAGCAAGTTCGCTCGTTATTCGCGCATTACCCAACGGACATTTGCGAAGATCGGGGCGAGCGGTAGCTGTTCTGGAGATCGACGAAGCAGTACTTCCACAGGTAGCACAAATTGTCTCACCACGTGTTGCTGTCTTCACCAATCTTTTTCGCGATCAACTTGACCGCTATGGAGAAGTTAACAGTATTGTTACCTACTGGAATAAAGCCGTAGAAATCCTTTCACCAGAGACAACGCTGGTACTCAATGCCGATGATCCCTCCGTAGCATTTCTTGGCACAGCCTTTAAAGGTCGTGTGCTCTACTACGGTGTTGATGATCTTTCACTTGACCTTGTACAACAAAAAGGGACAGTGAAACACCATCAGGTAGTAGATACCCATACCTGTCCGCGCTGTGGACACGAATTTAGCTATACAGCGCGTTTCTATAGTCACATGGGGCATTACTTTTGTCCACAATGCAACTATGCACGTCCCTCTGTGGATATACGAGCAGTTCGTGTACAATCAGATACCTTTGACCGGCTGCGCATAACAATAGACGACGCCTCGACAATAGGAGCACAACAAAAAGAGATCGTTATTCCGTTGCCAGGTATCTACAATGTCTATAATGCACTCGCAGCCGCCACCGCCGCACTTGCAGTCAACGTACCCTGGGAACCGATCATTAGCGGTATCGAACAATCAAAACCTGTGTTTGGACGTGGAGAGCGTATTCAAGCAGAGGGACGTACAATTCGTCTCCTGCTCGCGAAAAATCCTACAGGTTTCAACGAAGTACTACGAACACTTTTTAGTGATAGTATCCCACGCCACATTCTCTTCGTCTTAAATAATAACATTGCCGACGGGCATGATATTTCCTGGATATGGGATGTCGATTTTGAGCGTTGCGTTGGGCAGGTACAAACGCTTGTCGTTGCAGGAAGTCGTTCTTTAGACCTTGCGCTACGGCTTAAATATGCAGGGCTAGCAGAAGTGGATATGACTATTATCCCACCTGCACCGTTACGACAAAAAGCTGAGTCACGAAGCGTTCAACAACGTCGTGAAAAACGCAAAGAGGAACACGTAGAAGTGCCTGAACGAGAGAATGGCATACCTGTAAGATCGCTCTTTGGTCTCAAAAATGCAATTCGCGTCGCGCTAAGCAAAGTGCCAGAGGGTGAAACACTCTTTATTGTCCCAACGTATACAGGATTGTTGGAAGTTCATCAAGAATTAGAGCGGCGAGGGCTAACACCGCACTACTGGGAAGAGAGAGATGCCTGATGAGTTATCTCGCCCAACCACTCACATTGACAATAGGGCATTTGTATCCAGAGCAGTTAAACTTGTATGGTGATCGCGGCAACATCGTGACACTTCGTCGACGATGCCAACAACGTGGAATAACATTGCGTGTCGTTGGGTTAGGAATTGGAGATGCCCTTGCACCCGACGAGTACGACATGTTGTTCATTGGTGGTGGACAAGACAAAGAACAAGCTCCTGTAGCACAGGATTTGTACGAAATGAAGGGCATTGGTCTATGGGCGGCCATAGAAGATAACATGCCCGTATTAGCAGTTTGCGGCGGCTATCAACTGCTTGCACACTACTACCGTCCGGCAGAGGGACCTGATATGCGCGGCCTCGGCGTCTTTGATGCATGGACGATTCACAAAGGGACACGTGTCCCGCGTTCTATTGGCGATGTAGCGATTAGCTGGAATGGCATGACACTGGTAGGATTTGAAAATCATGGGGGCCGCACCTACCTGGGAACAGCAAAACCACTGGGGAAAGTACTCAAAGGGAACGGCAATAACGCGGAAGACGGTACCGAAGGCGCGATCTATCGTAATACCTTTGGAACGTATTTACATGGTTCGCTACTACCTAAAAATCCACATTTTGCCGATCATTTGATTACACTGGCATTGCAACGCAAATATGGTGATCAGCTTCTTATAAATGAAGAACCGACCGATTATGTAGGTTATACAGGAACAACGACAAATAGTTCTACTCCAACTGAGGTTGTATCTGAAACAATACATATATTGAAGCCACTAGATGATACTTTAGAATGGGAGGCGCACGCTTCTCTCCTTGAACATTTAGGCTTATATGAGGAAGCAACAAATACTCTACGTACTTACACAAAATCGTTTAGGCGTACTGACTAGCCAAGGTTCTTAATCTATTGAGGTTTCCGGCATGAGTACAGATCGAACATCGGCACGCTGCTCTTTCTGCGGCCACCATTCATCAGAGGTTCAGCGCATGATAGCCGGACCTGGGGCCGCCTACATCTGTGATACATGTCTTCAACTGTGTAATGATATTCTTACTGATCAAACACCTTTTTCAACCAAAGCATTAGAACTTGCTTCACGTCCACCTGTTGTTGTGGCCGCGCCACCTGAGCAGGAGCGGCTTCCTACACCCCTCTCCCAGATGCGAGACCCCCTCCGCACCTTGACACTAGAGATGGAGCAGAAACAACAAGGAATGACATTGCTTTTGCATCAAATACAATTTTATCAAACGCATTTTGAACTTCGCTACCTTTGGATGCGACCTACATTCAACATGGGTTTCTCGTTTGTACCGCGCATTATCTTCTTTTTAGAAGACTCCGTAGGAACTCAGTGGAAAGGAGAGCGCAGTGGCATGCTTCTTTCACGTCCAGAACTGGCAAGTGGACCCAATAATGCCGTCTATCAGGGCAATGCTCGTTTTCAACCACTACCTTCGCCGCAAGCACGAACGCTTACGGTACGAGCAGTAGACCCTCTTGGGCAATTTGAGGAAGAGGTACCGCACTCCTGGCGGTTTGAGGTGACATTACAAGTGATGTGAATATATAGCAATAATAGAGCGCGAGCAAGCATTGTTTTCTCGCGCTCTACCACGTCTACTCTACTGCGGGAACGAGTAGTCCGTAACCACCATCCTCAAGCGCATACATGACATTGACGGTGCCGGTCTCCTGATTGAAAAATGGGAGGAACGCGACGTTATCCTGCTTCATGCGTGCAATCACTTCTTGATCGTTCATAGGCTTCGTGTGAAGACGCCGAATTTCTTTCACCTGTGACCAGATTTCTTCGTTCTGCTCCTCTTCTAGCACTGTGGCCGCGGCATAATCTTCGTCCTGCTCCATACTATCCTCTTCGGCAAGCAAGGTACCAGAGCGAGAGAGAGCAAGCACTTTTACTGTATCCATTTGACGACGCGTGGCTACCTGGCGGTCTTTCTTGCGCCCAAGTTGGGCCACAACTTTATCAAGCGCAAGGTCGAGTGCAGTTGTCACGTTGAGTGCGCTTACCTCGCTATGAATGGGTTGAGCAGTTCCAAAGAGCGCGAGTTGTACACAAAAGCGATCACGATTGCTACGTGTTTGCGCTTCGGTGACGGTAACTTCAATGCGCGTTGTCTCTTGCACGAGGCGCGAGAGTCGCTGAACTTTGCGTTCAATTCGTTGACGCAATTGGGATGTGACTTCCATCTGTCTGCCTTTAATAACTAACTGCATGGCCTTCCTCTTTTCAATCAAAAAACAGCACGAAACTGAGGAACAGATGACGCTTTTCCCTATAGATTAGTATAGGTCCATTATAGCACTTACACGAATAGAGAACCGTTTGGGCATACATCCTCACAGCTATGAAAGGTGATGCTCAACAAAGAACAATGAAAAAGGTTTTATCGAATAATAGAAATATGCAAGCACACGCTTCATAAAAATGAACTTTCCTTCATGTTTTCAGGCCACGTATTCATATGAAATTCATCAAATGATGGTACTCTGATATCAGTATGTAGACATACATTTTTACTTTGAAGTTTTGTGGAAGGGTACGTGGCTTTGATGACAAATTTACCGAATGATCAACATATCACCTATCAGTTACAGCATCGAAAGTGTGGCAAAACATCTTGTAGTACTTGCCGTGACGGGCAGGGTCACGGCCCTTACTGGTATGCCTACTGGCGTGAGGGTTCGCGTCTACGTTCAGGCTATGTAGGGAAAATTAATCCTTATGAGACTGATACCCCCAATACTGCGTCTTTAGCAAACGAGGGGCAGACAACAGTAGCACCCATCGTCATGCATGAACGTGTCGGAGACCCCGTTCTCGTCTAACACAGACACCCTCAAGAATATGTGATACCATACGTTCTATACGTTCATTATCACATATTCAGCAGTTTTGGGGGTTAAGGAATGAAATGTCCATTTTGCGGCGGTACCGAATCACGCGTCAAGGATTCGCGTGATATTGGCGATGCAATTCATCGGCGACGCGAGTGTGAGCATTGTAAGGGGCGCTTCAGCACCTATGAACGTGTCGAGAAGTTTCATCTCATGGTCATTAAACAAGACCAGAGACGTGAACCATTTGATCGGCAAAAACTGTATGTTGGTATTCGTAAGGCTTGCGAGAAGCGTCCACTGCCAGCAGGCGAGATCGAGAATGCTGTCGAAGAGATAGAGCAAGAGTTGTATCGCTTTGGCAAACAAGAGATACCAAGCAACGTGATTGGCGAGTTGGTGATGGAACATCTTCGACGGATGGACAAGATTGCATACATTCGTTTTGCCAGCGTCTACCGCTCCTTTGGCGATGTTGAGACAATGTTCGAAGAGATACAGACGCTCCTTAACCGTGATAAAACGGACTCAAGCTCTCATAGCTAAGAGACACAAGAGTACAAGTTCAGTGTTCTTGCACTCTTGTGTGTAGGCCACACCTTTTGTCGGCTAGTCTTTAGTAATATCTTGTGCTTTACGTAAACGGCGACTGAGCGCAGCTAACAACTTCAGTGCAATATCTGGATGTGTCTTCAATACCCCTCGGAATTCCCATACCGGCAGGAGCAGAGCAGTAACATCTTCTATAGCAGTTACCGTTGCCGAACGCGGCTGGTCATCGAGCAGTGCCATTTCACCTAGTGCCTCGCCCGCGCCAACAGTATTGATTTCTCTTTCCGCTCCCTGTGCTCCACCGGTCTGAGAAATACGCACTTTCCCACTTTTTATGATATAGAGACCAGAGCCACTGTCACCTTGAGAAAATAACTTTGTGCCTGCACTATACGTGCGCTCCTGGCTACTTTTTGCAAGCGTCTGTAGCTCTTTCTTATCTAAAGAAGAAAATAGTTTTACTCTTGCAAGGGTATCTTCGTTCACGCTACCACTCCTTTGACAAAATACGGATGAAACCAAAACGTATTACGATATATGACAGATCAAACGTATTTTATCACACACCTCATAGCAGAGCTAGAGGAATCTTTTGACTTTATCGCCTACAGCAACTACAATAAAACAAAGATGCATTACAACAACGCTCATACATAGATGAGGTAAAGATAATGACGACACCTGATATAGAGAAGCAAGAGAAAGATCGGCAACAGGCAGAAAAGCGTCTACAAGCAGGGATAGAGGCGCTCGATGATGGCAAATTAGAAAAGGCAACCGAGGCGTTTGGTGATGCCGAGATACGTTTTCGCTTGCTTGGAGATATGAAGCGAGCAGGTGATAGTCGTGCAATGCTCGCCGATGTACAACGCCAGAACAATATGCTTGAACAGGCGATCAGTAGCTACCAACGTGCTACAAAGCTTTACAAAGACGCCAATTGGCCAGCGAACGAAGCGCAAAGCACCCTGGAAATGGGACATGTCGAGCGACAACTTGCTCATCTTGATCAGGCACAAGATGCGTATCAAATGGCTCAAAACCTTTATCGCGCGATCAAAAATATGCAGGGATTAGGCAATGCCACTCTTGCACTAGGTCACATCGCTTTACAGCGTGGCAATACTGAGTACGCTACAGATTTTTATCAAGAGGCCATTCATAGCTTTCACGAAGCGAATGATAATATTCATGAGGCGGATGCCAGTCGCAGTCTTGCTGATGTGCAGCGTATAGCAAGACGATTTCCGGAGGCTGAGGCGGGCTATATACAAGCACTAGAGGTGTATCAAGCTACACATGATACTTACGGTGTCATCGATGCACAACTAGGGCTGGCTCGTATCTATCTTGACCAGGAGCAACTTACAAAGGCTTCCAATATCCTGTCTGAGGCGTTCAGCGCGTCGCAGGCACTCGAATACGAATTGGGGCAGGCCGACGCGAATCTTGGTTTGGCCGAGGTAAGTTTTCTGCAAGGAAGCGTTGATCAGGCATTAATTGGGGCGCAATCAGCAGGCCAACTCTATAGTGCCCAACGTAATGCTCTAGGAACGGCGAACGCTAACCGTCTTTTAGGTGAGATCAACCTGCGACGTGGACAGCTTTCATACGCGAATGCTATTATGGAACGCGCACTACGCACTTATAAAGCTGTAGCATATCGCATAGGACAGGCAGAGTCGACGGTAGGCCTGGCCGAGTTACAGCGACGTCAAGGTTTTTTAGAACGTGCGCTACAAACATTTAATGAAGGTCGTACACAAGCTCATTTGCTCCATGATGCTCGCATTGAGGCCAGGGCGTTACTAGGAATTGGCGATGCATTGCACCAACAAGGACAGATCGTGCAAGCAAAAAAAGCCTATGAAGATGCTGCGAGTCGGATAGCAGTAGTAGGTGAGTTCACAAGCGCAACAACGCTAGCAGAGGCGGAAGTTCGTCTAGCGCGTGTAGACATTTTCACAGGGAATTTGAAAGAGGCCGAGGGCCACCTGAGGAAAGCAGCCGATATCATGACAAAGAATCCACTTGCAACACAGGTGACTCCGCTGTTATCGGTGGTACGTGGACAATTGCTCTTGACACAGGGGAATCTTACACAGGCTGAAGTGCATTTTAATGAGGCACATGCTCAGGCCGAAGCACAACAAGAGCCGCTTATAGCAGCAGAAGCTATTCTAGGTCTCGCACAAACACACTTAGCGCAGGAAGAGCTTGAGGGCGCACTGAATAGCTTTCTAGCGGTGGGTCGTCAATTTCAGCAGGTTGAGAGTGTAGACGGAGATGGCTCTGCTGCCCTCGGCATCGCACAGGTGTATCTAGGACAACAGCAGTGGGATGAGACCCTGGAGAACTGTGACGCAGCTCTCGTACGCTTTACTCAATCAGGTGACATGCTAGGGCAGGCCGATGCACTGCTCACTCAAGGATTAGCGCAACGCGGCAAAGTGGAACTAGAGAAGGCACTAGAGAATTTTGAGCAGGCATTGAAGCTGTACCATCAGCAACATAGACCGTTGGGAGTTGTTGATACACGTTCAGCACGTGGCGGCATTTTTATGGTACGTGGTGATTTTGAGCGCGCACGCGATGAGCAAACAAAGGCCATTGCACAGGTTGAGCATGTTATGCAAAGCCTAAGTACCCCACAACAATGGACGATGTTCTTACGTCAATACGCTGAACTCTACGCGCAAACTGCGATTGCCGATATACGTCGTAATCAGGATGAACAAGCACGTACTCTACTCCAAAACTTTGCACGTATCGCGGGAGGAGCCGAGCTTACTCGCCATTTGCAAACATATGAGGACGCAATGCCAATAAGCGGAGATGAGGTCACAGAGGAAGAACTGCGCTCCAATCAAGACCTAGTGAAACGCTTGAGACAAATTCGTAAAGGATTGTAATTCGTATCGTGATAATGAGAGAATAGAGAAGGACGGGGCATGACAGACAGAGGCAAGCCTCATAAGCGTGAACTTCACATGAAAAGCTCGGTTTCCATCGGAACCAGGGCACCCGCAAGGGAATGCCCCTCCCATAGACAACCTCGCTTCTCATGGTTATCGTCGTATGGAAGGGGCATTCCCTTGCGGGTGCCCTGGCCTCATCAGAGACATCCCATTGGCCTGGCATTAACGCTTATGGGGCTTGCCCCTGTCATGTCTTTCCTCTTACTATTCGAGCTAGACATATATTTTCCGTAGCACATGTAGCAGTCCCTAAATTATGAGGAGTTTTTGGCCATGAGTATACATTTCTTACGTGGTGACGCACAAACACCGAGAGGCCACGCGATCTTTGTTGCACGGAGTACCAGTAATCCAAGAGTTGTCTATTGCACCTATTGTATTGTTCCACCTATTCCTATGTCATTAGCTAAGTACCTTCCCCCTATGTTCGCGGCACAAATTTCACCTGAAGAACTGGGTGAGGCGGGCAGTTCAATGAAAGGTATGCCCATTCCTCCTATGCTAGAGGAAGGCAAGACGATGGAACAACTCGAATTGTTGGCAGAGCGTCGCGGTGATGACCTGTGTGATATTGGAACGGTAAGCGGACAAGATCAGGGTATACGCTTACAGATGGCGGCGACAAGCTGCGAGGAATATGGACAACTCTACGAGAAATATATTTCCTCGTTTGGAAACTCTTCCGCTTCACCTTCGCCATTTAGCATCGATACTCACACTACTGCGCCGACATCCCTTGACGATATGGATGCCGATGAACTTCTCCTACAAACTATGTCTGACCGCCAGAAATTGGCGGAGTTAGGAAAATTGGTTGGGATGGCTCGCTACGCTCTGGACGGACACGACACAGCACAACTTCAAGAGTCACAACAGCGTATGCAGCGCATCTCCGACCGACTCGCAGACAAATATCGTAGTACGCAACTTGTTGTTGCCGCCATCGATCCTAATCCACGTGGAGCACAATTGGCGGGACTTTACTTAAATAGAGCATATAAACTACTTGATGAAGAATATGCAGAAATTCCAAACATTGAGCGCGCTATCCGTGAACTTCAAGAATAATTTATTAGAGGAGTACCTTGTATGGCATCCATAGCAATGAAAACTGACTTGTCGGTGCTTATCGACGCGATGGTCACTGGCGACAACAACGCAATTATTGCAGCTACACATGACTTACTAGCGCGAGGCGATGCCGCTGATGTCCTGATCGGACGCATAGGATTGATTGCCTCTGATGGCGACCCTAGTGGCCAAACATTACTTATGCTCAATGCAGCAGCAATGCTGTGTCGCTATTTTCATATGATTCCTCAACCTCTGGAGGGAGAAATACAGGGAAACGAGCGAGCATTTCCGTTATTTGCACAGGCCATGCTTACGGCTGCACCAGCAGTACGTGTGGGGCAAAAAGCGCAATATACCTATCCACAACCCTTCTTTCCCAGCGGACTGGGGGAAAAAGGCAGTGTTAACGCGGCAATGCATGAAGCAGTACAAAGAAATGATACCGAACGAATCGAACGCCTGCTCTTAGGGTTGTACGGTACGGGCGCGGACTATCGTACCCTGGAGGTTCGTGCCTACGAGAGTATTGCCACCACATTTCAGGATGGTGGGCGTCCCTTTATGTTCGCGGCACGTGGCTTCCAGTTGCTTGACACAGTTGAATGGGGAGACCGTACGCCAAAGATTGTTCACTGGCTGGCCCCTCATCTAGCATTACGACCCGATGCGATGGTTCCTGAGTGGGTTAAGACGGTGAGCGCATTCGCGGAAGATCCTGCTCATAATATGTCAAGTATTCGCGCGCGTATCTCAATTCCAAAGAATCAGAACGCTCTCCCTTTATTTCAACTGCTCCTGAGCGACGCTGATACAACACAAGTATGCCAAGCAGTCTATGATGCAGTGATGAGAGGCGAGGCATCTTCGCGCGCGGTCAGCGCTGTCATTGCGCTTGCGGCCGCCGAGGTAATGAATCTAGTCGGTGATGGAGACCGTGCATTGTTCGTACGTGTAGCCCAGGGGTTACTCTTTGCCTCTGCTATACGACTGGCATTTCAGCAAGTACAAGATGTTGAGATATTGCCGCTCTTGTTCACCTCTGCCGCCTTCGTCAACGCTCTGCACAAACAAATTGCGGCACAAAAGAACTCGACAAACCCAATGCCAGCCGTATCTTCAGCTGTACTTGGTGGTGGTCTCATCGCACCCGCGCAACTAGACACACTCAAAGCACAACTGGAGGGACGTGATGCTGCAAGTGCGCTTATGACTGCACGTCGCTATATGAAACTGAACTATGATGCTCGAGCATTGTTTGCCGTCATCAGCCTTGTCGCAGCGCAGACGAATGCCAGTCTCGACCAGGGCTACACGCTTCAAATCGTACAGGCTGCCAGCGAAGAGTTTCTCGCATGGCCTCACAGCTTAGGCGACACAAGTATCGACATGTACTTGCAGATTGCCATTCGAGCTGCTGCCTTTGGGGAACGCGATACACTGGTATCAAGTTTGTAGAAGTAGAATAGTATGGGAATTATTGGAACGAGAGGGGCCAGGGCACCCGCAAGGGGAATGCCCCTCCCATACGGACGAACCAACGCGCTCGCGTCTATGGGAGGGGCATTCCCTTTACGGGTGCCCTCGTTCTTGCAAAAACATAACGCCCACCCAATCCTCAGTTGGTTTTCACAAAA
>JAABUZ0100000749.1_pt1 | contig 73112 bp, 73 predicted proteins | sample 5562091 | NCBI WGS metagenome assembly JAABUZ01 (sample SAMN12813069, study PRJNA571459) | rock metagenome | isolation source: Antarctica rocks | place: Antarctica: Victoria Land, Linnaeus Terrace sud | collected 2015-12-21
CTTCAAGGTGAACCTCCAAACTCGGGATCAAGGACCTTCAGCAAGCCCCAGGATCCCTTACGCACCGGACGTTTCCGCGCCCCCGCCCGTCGGGGGCGCGGCTCTTACCGCACGCTCCGGGCTGGGCAGGACACCTTCAATAGCTGGTGCTCGGTTGTGAGAACGATCGTGTCAGGCAGCTCGATCACCTGATGGCGCGCCGGCGGGCCAACCACCCGCTCGCGACCGGTCAGCTCCCGCCCGCACTTGCGGCACCGCTCGGGACGATGCTCCACCGTCTCATCCGGGTTCGGATCGAGTTGACGGCCAGAGCCCTCATGCCCTTCCTGCCCGCCCTGCTTGCGCCCCGACCGCTTGCGCGGACGCTTCGGCTGCTCGGCGCTCTCCCGGTCGGGACGATCGCTCGACGGTGCCATGCTGCTGTTCCGCGCGTTCTGCCCCAACCTGCGCTCGAGCTTCTCGATCCGCTCGCCCAGCTCGCCGATCAGCTCAAACAGCACGATCGCCTGCTGCGCGGCGGCCTCGCCACCAGCCCGCGCGACCCGCTCCACGTCCTCGCGATTGAGCTGCACGCCCCACAGCTACGCCCCGACCGCAACACCTCCTGCAAAACTCCGATCCGCACCAAACGACCCGGGGAACTGAACGCGTACAACCAGCTCGCGTTCGGATGATGACCGATTCAAACGGACTCGCTATTCCTCATTTCGTCCCTTGACATGGCCGCGCCGCTCCGCTACCGTGGTGACCAGCCAAAGGAAGGATTGTGATGGGTCTGGGTGGGAACTCCTCCGCCTCTCGAGAGAGAAGCATAGTCGTCCTAGCGATGTCGCTCGTTGTTGCTGTCACGACCTGCGGATTGTTCGCGCAGGCTGCGGCTGCCAACTATTACGGGATCGACAACCTCTACGGCGCGTCTTTCGGCGGCGCCACTGGCTCTCTCCGTACCAATAACATGGGCGTCAACCCGGGCACGGACTTTATCGACAACGAAGCATGGGTTGACAACACCAACTCCGGCCTCAACTGGGTCGAGACCGGGCTCACCAAGGGTCACGGGTCCGGCTGTAGCCCTTCGACCATGAGCTTCTTCTGGGCTGATCAGCGTCCCGGAGGAGGATACCATTGCCATACGGGCGGGGCGGCGAACTACAGCACGGAATACAACTTCTCAATCGTGTACGGAGGTAGCTGCGACTGGTATACGCAAGTTGGGAGCCTTTCGGGTCATTCGACTGGGTCAATCTGTTCGGCGAATCTCATCCAAACTGGTGTTGAGGAAACGACTCAATCGGCCTATACGTGTAGCAGCGCCCGAAATCTTGGGTGGTATGACGACAGCTTCAACTTCCACAGTGGCTGGTCAGACCGCAGCAATGGTAACGGTTTCTTGAATGCCAATAATCCCCCCGGTGTCTACTGGGTAAACAGGCCGAACTGGCTCCGCGCCTACAGCAACGAGTCGTGCTGAAGCATGAGAGGAGTTTGACCGATGCTGCATAGGACACTCAAGGGGCGGATTGCCAAGTCTTTCGCTGCGGCTGTCGCGTTGATGATCGCTATCTCGGGCTTGGCCTTCGCGTCGGCCCGCTCCTCGGCTGACACGCCACAGAAGGCTCACGGGCTGAGGCTGAAGGCACAAGTGGCGGCCGCTTCGTCGCCGCTTGCCGAGGCCACCATTCTTCGGATCGGGCAAACGGTAGGTGCTCAGCAAGGTGACCCGTCGCCGACCTTGATTCAGCATAGCGATGGGACTCGAGAGCAGGCAAACCTTCTTGCGTCGGGCGAGACGGTTCCTGGCACCGAGGTCTCTACTCTCATCGTGGAGAGAGGCCACTTCGTGGCTAACAACGTGCCGCGCCCTCAAGGAGCGAGTCCGCCACAGGGCGATGTTCTTACGATTGTCGTGGATGTCGCAACCGGCCAGGTGACGGATCTCGGTATTCAACAGAATGCTCCGCGCTTGGCCAACCTCGGACCGGTGACCACAGATTTGTCGGTAGGCGCGGTCCAAGCCAGCGCTAGGCACGGACGGCGCGCCGCCCACCTTTACGTGGATCGCCACAGGGGTTCAAAGCACGGCCGCGTAGGGTGATTGCGCCACGTGTGAGCGGAGCGCAATCATGGGTGGTACTGTTTGTCGCCGCCATGAGCCTTTCGGCGTTGACGGGGTGCGCCGATAAGCTAGCCGGCGGCCGATCAAGAGACGGGACTATCACCGGGCAGATCTACAACGACGGTGGACCCTTAGTGCGAGGAGCGGAGGCTTGTCGACAGCGCAAGTGCCCCGCAGGCGGCACCATAGCGATCATCGACGGGTCTCATGTTATTGCGAAGCTTTGGACCGCGGCCGACAGGCCGGTTCGGATCAATTTGCCGCCTAGGAGATATACGATGAGTGCGGGAGCGGGTTGTGCCGTCGCTCATGTCGACCTGAAAGTTCATGAGGTCGTGGCTGTGCGCATTAGGTGCTATGTCCGTTAGTTCTCAAGTTTCGGGGTTATCCAGCGGCGGTTGTTGACCCCGATAGTGCAGGAAGGGCGTTAATCGGTCGGCTTGCAGTAAGCGGTTGGGGGGGTCGTGGTGAGGCTCGGCCGGGCTGTTTGGGGTGATTGTGGGCGCGGTCGACGCTGGCGAGCATGGTCGGCGCGCTGTGGGCGGCTGGCGTGGGGCTGGTGTCGCTGTTTGTGGGCAGGCTGACGCCGGGGCGGTGCGCGGGGCCTGGTCGTCGGGGTGGCGCCGGCGGGGCGTCAGGCGGCGGTCGGCGCGGGTAGTGCCTGCAGGCGCGCGAAGGCGGCGGCCAGTTGGCCGGACCAGGGCCAGTCGCGTGCGAGGCGCAGCGTGCTTTGGCGGGCGTGGCGGGCGATCCGTCCGGATTGGTGAAGCAGCCGGTAGCGCAGCCGCTTGAGCTCCCACGCTTTGGCGTCGTCGGCGAGGCACAGCGCTTGGGTCCAGGCGACGAGATCCTGGGCGAGCATCACGAGCAACAGCCAGACCTGGTTGTGGGCAAAGCTCTTGAACGGCAGGTTGGCCAGGCCGCAGTCCTTGGCTTGGCGGATGTGGCCCTCGACGTGGGCGTGGCCGCGATGGTCGAGATCGAGCTCGGGGACGCCGCCCGGGCTGTCGGCGAGGAAGACCGCCAGGCGGTAGCCGTCGTGGTCGGCGAAGGACTGCTGGTCGCCCTCCTTGAGCTTGGTGCGCCTGGCGATCAGCCGCGATCCCGCTGGCCATGTGGAGAGGTCGATGTGGTCGGTGATCTCGGCGACCTGGGAGTGCTTGCGCTGGCTGCCCTCAGCGCGGATCGCCTTTACCCATGCGGCTTCGGGCAGGGCGGTGATCGCGTCGCGGACGCGCTGGTCAAGGTCAAAGCCCAACGAGAAGCGCATCCCTGCGTCACGGCAATACTGGGTCAGCTCGTGCGTGGCGCCGGCGCCATCGCCGCGCACCAGGATCTCGCCGTCCAGCGCCTGCCGGTCAAGCTGCTCGAGCGCGAGGTCGATCACCGCGGTGTGATCGGCGGCCGTGTTGGAGCCGGCGTTGCCTGCTCGCAGGATCCCGGCCATGCCCTCGCCGGACCCGTCGAGGTAGCACAGCAGCGGATGGTGCCCGTAGCCCTTCTTGAAGTTCCCGGCCGCGTGCTCCTTCTGCGAGTACGCCGTGGTCAGCGTCGCGTCGAGGTCAAAGACGATCCGCTCAGGGCGCGCGCCGAGCTTCCACGCGCGCGACCGCGCTGTCGCGACCGCGCCGCCGCTCCAAGCACGCCCCGTCGATCGAGTCGATCACCCGAAACGCCGTCGAGTCTGACGCCACGTCCCCGAACAGGTCGAGCTGGTCGCGCAGCGCACCGAGGTCAGACAGGCAGTCCCCGCCGTCGGCGAGCATCACCACCAGGTTGCGCAGCACGACCCCCGGATCGTGCGCCGAGACCCGCTGGCGCGTCGGCGCCAGCGCCTCCGACAGCGCCGCCGTCAGCCCGACCCGGTCCGCCGTCCCGGCCAGCAGCGCGCTGCCCGCGTGCCCGATCTGACCGCTGCCGTCCGCCGTGACACGTAGCTTGTCAACAAGCCCATCTCGCTGCACCATTTGGGTGATCCTCCCGAGTCCGAGTTGCGTGTCTCACAACCCGCATTCTCCCTGCTCAGGCGGACGTTTCCGCGCCCCGGCCACGCCGGGGCGCGGCGCTTAACGCAAGATCCAGGTTAACGCTGTCGGCGTCACGCAGAGTGAAGAGCTCCCAGTGTGTCACGTTGAGCTCGGTGCGCAGGTCCTCGACGGCGCGGATGATCGTCTCGAGCACCTGTGCCTGGCGTTCTTCAGGGCGTCCGGGGCCCGTAGGCCAGCCGCTCTCGCAGATGCGGATCGGGACCGAGCCGTCGATCCCGGCGATCGGCAGCGCGCGCTCGCGGTAGGAGCGCAGCACTCACTCCACCGCGCCCCGGAGCTGCTGTAGCTCGAACCGCGGCCCGAAGACGTCGGGGTACATGTCGATTCCCGCGTAGTCGAGGGCGCCGGGCGAGCGCGCCGGCGCCGAGCTTGCTCACCTGCGCCCAGAAGCCGCTGGCAGCCGGATCGACCTCGGGCGCGACGGTAAACCCGATCGCAGCGGTGGCGGCGCTCTGGCGCTTGGCCTGCGCGCCCGCCAGCACGCCCCGGACAAGCGCCTCCGGCGCGCGCGGGAAGTCGCCGTCGGCGGCCGCCGGAACCCCGGTCAGGTTCGCCTCGCCGGTGACCTGGATCGCCGCCAACCGTACGCCGTGCTCGCGCGCGATCCTCGCCACGAACGCCTCCCACGCTTCGATGGCGCCGGCACGGTCCCGGTAGCAAAGCGCCAGGTCCCAGGCGACCCCCGATCGGGTCAATTGCTGCACTTGATCGCAGACGGCGCTCGTGCTCTGCGGCCCGCTCCAGCCCACGTACATCCGCGGCAGCAAGGGCGGGCCGCCACCCCGCAGATCCTCAAGCGCTCGCCCGATCGCCTCGTAGTCATCAGGGGCTCCCGACGCGGTACCGTAGGGCGCTCCTGCCACCCCAAGCGGGAAGACGCCGAAGGTCAGTGGCGCGGGTAGATCGCGCAGCAGGCGCGATGGGTCTGGGTCGCGGGTCACCGGCGAGCAGCTCCGGCTAACGCTCGCGCTCCGGCTCCGGCTCCGGCTACCGCTCTCGAGACGGCCGGCGGCTTGCGCTGCGTGGCGATCTCCTCTCTCACCAACCGCTGCAGCACTATGCCGCCGAGCGGCCCGGAGAGGATGGACAGCCCCACGATGATGATCACGATCGGCAGGTTGACCAGGCCAACCGCCTCGTGGACCGGGAAGTGCTCGACGATCGCGACGCGAGCCGCGGCTTCGACGAGCAGGCCGATTCCCCAGATGATCGAGAGGCGTTGCTGGATGCCCCGGAAGCGCCCAGAGCCGGTGGCCAGTCGCTCCCAGGCGACGAGGGCTTCGGGCCTGCCCATGATTATGAAGGGGCGCGCGGTGTAGAAGGTCATCGGGCGTACGGCCCGAGTGCTGAGCAGGCACCAAGCACCGACTAGGACGGTGCCCACGCACTCCTTGAGCAGCACGAAGCGCACCGAGCCATTGTTAGAGTGTACCATATAATTCGTGCAAGTCAAGCTGTTCCGATATGATTCGGTCGATGGCGACGACAGGACTGAGAGAGCGCAAGAAGCGCCAGACACGCCAGACGATCGCCGACGCGGCGGCGGCGCTCTTCGCGCAGCGCGGCTACGAGCACGTGGCGGTCATCGATGTCGCCAAGGCGGCCGACGTCTCAGAGCAGACCGTCTACAACTACTTTCCCACCAAGGAGCGACTGGTCCTCGATCGCGACGAGGAATTCGAGCGCCGGCTCGCGGAGCTGGTTCGCCGGCGCCCGCCGGGCTGCAGTCCAGCGGGCGCGCTGCGGGGCGAAGCGCTCGCGGTGCTCGACCAAATAGCGTCCATCCCTCGCGGAAGAGCGCCGGGCGGCCTTGCCTACATCACAGCCGTCAGCCCCGCTGTGCGCCGCCTGTGCCTGGAGATGACCGATCGCCACGCTGACGCGATCGCAACCGCGATCACCGAGGTCCCTGGCAAAGATGGGAACGGGTGCACGCCCCAGCTCGCGAAAGTGCAGGCAGTGGCTCTGGCGTGGGTCTTCCAGACGATCCTCGACCAAGCTGGCCGGGCGCTGGTCGGCGGTCAGGCGCCGGTTCAGATCGCCGCTGAGCTGCGGCCGGAGGTGAAGCGAATCTTGGACAGCCTCGACAGTTGGCTGCGGGAGGCTTGAGCCGAGGTTGCGGGGGCGGGCACGCGAGAGCTGGCCGGATCGTCAGGATCACGTCCCTCCGGCACCGCGTTGATCTCAGACGCTCGGGCACCTCGGCGACTCGTTTGGCGCCCGCGCGCCTACTACTGGTTGGGCGTCAAACGACCTCGCGCTCAGCGCCAACACTACGGCGACGCCAACGCACCCGAAGCGCCAGCAGCGCTACGCCTGCCGCTGGGCCCGCAAGCCACCAACGCGATCGGGCGCGCCGCGCAAGCGCCGCGGTATTGGCAACGGACGACCGCGGCGCGGGCATCGCGAACTCCTCGGCGGCCAGCACGTCGTGCGCCTGGGGGATGCCGGTGGGATCTTCGGGCAGCGCCACCGGAGGGTGGCCAATGGCAGGGTCCGGCGCCGGCAGGGCGAACTCCTCGGCGGCCAGTACGTCGTGCGCCGGCACCTCTTCCGGGGTCTGGTCCTTGGACATCCCTTCATCTTTTCAGATCCCGGCCGGCGGGCCCCTGCGGGGGCACCGCCGGGAAACCAATCAGACGCCACAGAGAACCCGGGCGACCACACGGCGGCGAACCACCGGCGTTTCCGGGCGACCACATGGGCAAGCGCCAGCATGCACCAACTCAGACTGCAACGGCAACTCCGCTTATCTAAGTCCTGGAGGCTAAGATCCTTGTTTCACCGGCATCCTCTCGTGCTATCCTTCGCTTATCAGTCGTAAGCAACTACCGAAAGTGAAGGTTTAGAATAATGACTCGCCTCCTCCTGGTTCCACTGGACGATGTAGTCGCCTTCCCGGGCATGCCGCTCACGCTCGCCGTCGACGTAGGCGAGGAAAAGCGCGTGCTGGTCGTGCCTCGGCACGAGCAAGAATTTGCCGCGGTCGGCACTGTCGCCGAGGTCGCCGAGCGCGTCCGCCTGCCGGGCAGCGCCCGCGGCGTCGCGCTGCACGGCCTTCACCGTGGCGTGGCCGGTGCAGCCACCACCGAGCCCGACGGCCGGCTCTACGTCGAGGTCGACGAACGCCCAGACCCGGCAAAGGACGTCCCGGTCGACGGAGTCACCCGCAACCTAGAGCGCGAGTACCGCGCCATCGTCGAGGAGATCCTCGAGGTCCGAGGCGACGATGGCCGTGTGTCTGCGTTCCTGCGCTCGATCAGCGAGCCAGGCGCGCTAGCCGACACCAGCGGCTACTCCCCCGATCTCAGCTACGAGCAGAAAGTCAAGCTGCTGCAGACGATCGACGTCGCCGAGCGCCTGAAGCTGGCGCTCTCCTATCAACGAGAACGGCTCAGCGAGCTCCAGGTGCGCAAGCGCATCCGTGAGGATGTGGAGTCCGGCGCCGAGAAGCAGCAGCGCGAGTACTTCCTGCGCAAGCAGATGGACTCGATCCGCAAGGAGCTGGACGAAGACGATGCGTCTGTCGCGGAGGAGTACCGGACCAAGATCGCGGAGGCCGGGATGCCCGACCACGCCCGCGAGCAGGCCGAGAAGGAGCTCGGGCGCTTTGAGCGCATGGGTGAGCAGAGTGGCGAGTCGAGCATGATTCGCAGCTACCTCGATTGGCTGATCGCCGTGCCGTGGGACAAGCGCTCGGACGAGCGCCTCGAGCCGGTGCACGCGCGCGAGGTCCTCGACGCCGATCACGCGGGCCTGGAGGACGTCAAGGACAGGATCGTCGAGTACATGGCGGTCAAGAAGCTGCGTGTCGATCGCGGCATCACCGAGGACAAGCGCTCGGGGGCGATCCTGACCCTGATCGGCCCACCCGGGACCGGCAAGACCTCGATCGGCGAGTCGATCGCCCGCGCCACCGGCCGGGAGTTCGTGCGGATGTCGCTCGGCGGGGTCAGGGACGAGGCCGAGATCCGCGGGCACCGGCGCACCTACATCGGAGCGCTCCCGGGCCGCCTGGTCCGCGCGCTGCGCGATGCGGGCACGATGAACCCGGTGATCATGCTCGACGAGGTCGACAAGGTCGGCGCAGATTGGCGCGGGGACCCCAGCTCAGCGCTGCTCGAGGTCCTCGACCCCGCGCAGAATCACAGCTTCCGGGACCACTACCTCGACCTCGAGCTCGATCTGAGCGCCGTCATGTTCATCGCGACCGCGAACGTCGCGGACACGATCCCCGGCCCGTTGCTGGACCGGATGGAGGTGATCCGCTTCGACGGCTACACGACCTCTGAGAAGGTCGCGATCGCCCGCGGCTACCTGTGGCCGCGCCAGCTCGAGCGCAACGGGTTGCGCTCCGAGGAGGTCGAGATCTCCGACGAGCTGCTGCGCACTGTCGCGATCGAGTACACGCGTGAGGCGGGCGTCCGCCAGCTCGAGCGCGACCTCGGGACGATGCTGCGCAAGATCGCGACGAAGATCGCCGCGGCGCAGGTCCAGGCACCTGTGAGCATCGACCTCGAGGTGATTCGTGACGCCCTCGGGCGCCAGCGCCACTTCCAGGAGTCGGCGATCCGCACCGCCGTGCCTGGCGTCGCGACGGGACTGGCGGTCACCGGCGCCGGCGGCGACGTACTGTTCGTCGAAGCTACCGCGATGCGCGGCAAGCCCGGGCTGACGCTGACCGGCCAGCTCGGCGACGTGATGAAGGAGTCCGCGCAGATCGCCCTCTCCTACGTGCGCGGGCACGCGCAGGAGCTGGAGATCGATTCCTCGGCGTTCGAGGATCACTCCTTCCACGTCCATGTGCCAGCGGGGGCGATCCCGAAGGACGGTCCGAGCGCGGGCGTGACGATGGTCACCGCGCTCGGCTCGCTGCTGAGCGGCAGGCCGGTCCGCCACACGGTCGGGATGACCGGCGAGGTCACGCTGCAGGGCCGGGTACTCCCGATCGGCGGCGTCAAGCAGAAGGTGCTCGCCGCCCACGCGGCGGGCTTGACCGACCTGGTGCTGCCAGAGCGCAACCGTGGCGATCTCGACGACGTCCCCGAGGAGGTGCGCGACGCGATGCACTTCCACTTCGCGATGAGCATCGACGAGGTGCTGGGGGTGGCGCTGGAGCCGGCCGCGCTGCAATCCGCCGCAGCATGAGCAGCCGTCCCTGGCTTCACGGCGTGAGATTCTCGCTCTAGCCTGCGGATCGCGCTCGGGCTTTCTTCGGACGTTTTGCAGCACAGGAAGGTATCCAGGTTGGGGCGCGCCGGCGTTGGGTAGGAAACGACACGTGAGCACCGGCACAGCCCCAGAAGAGCGACGCATCCTCGACGAGGTCCCTAAGCAGCTTCACATCGGGGGACGGTGGCGTGACGGCGCGCAGGGAAGCCTGGCCGTCGAGGATCCCGCGACGGGCGAGGCGTTGTGCGAAGTCGCGGACGCCTCGGCCGATGATGCGCGTGCCGCACTCGACGCCGCTGTGGACGCAGGGTCCGCCTTCGCCGCGCACCCCCCGCGCGAGCGCGGGGAGATCCTGCGCCGCGCGTTCGAGGGAATTATGGATCGTCAGGACGAGCTCGCGCTGCTAATGACACTCGAGATGGGCAAGCCGCTGGCGGAGTCCAAGGCGGAGATCGCATACGGAGCCGAGTTCCTGCGCTGGTTCTCTGAGCAGGCGGTGCGAATCGAGGGGCGCTACGCTGTCGCGCCAAACGGCCAGGGCCGCCTCTTGACGATGAAGCAGCCGGTCGGTCCGTGCCTGCTGATCACGCCGTGGAACTTCCCGCTCGCGATGGGCACGCGGAAGATCGGGCCTGCGATCGCCGCCGGCGCCACGATGGTCGTCAAGCCCGCCCAGCAGACGCCGCTCTCGATGTTGATGCTCGCCAAGATCCTCGAGCAGGCAGGGCTGCCGGGCGGCGTGCTCAACCTGATCACGTCGTCGTCATCGAGCGAGACAATGGGTCCGCTGATCGCCGACCAGCGCCTGCGCAAGCTGTCCTTCACCGGCTCGACCGAGGTCGGGCGCAGCCTGATGGAGCAGGCGTCGCGAAACCTGCTGCGGCTCTCGATGGAGCTCGGCGGCAACGCGCCGTTCATCGTCTTCGAGGACGCCGATCTCGACGCGGCCGTGGAGGGCGCGCTGATCGCGAAGATGCGCAACATCGGCGAGGCCTGCACGGCGGCCAACCGCTTCCACGTGGCCAGTCCCGTGGCCGGCCAGTTCGCGCTGATGCTCGCCGACCGGATGGGCGCGATGAAAGTCGGGCGGGGCACCGATCACGGCGTGCAGGTCGGCCCGCTGATCGACGACAAGCAGCGCAGCAAGGTCTCAGAGCTCGTGCAGGACGCCGTCGGCGCCGGCGCCCGGGCGCTGCTCGGCGGACACGCCCGCGAGGGCGCCGGCTACTTCTACGACCCGACAGTGCTCACCGACGTGCCCGATACCGCCAGGTTGCTGCGCGAAGAGATCTTCGGCCCGGTCGCTCCGGTGAAGGGATTCGCCAACGAGGACGAGGCGGTCGCGGCCGCCAACGACACCGAGCTCGGGCTCGTCGCCTACCTCTACACCAACGATCTGGGGCGCGCGCTGCGCGTCTCCGAGGCACTGGAGACCGGCATGGTAGGCCTCAACCAGGGCATGGTCTCCAACCCCGCCGCCCCATTCGGCGGCGTCAAGCACTCGGGCTTCGGCCGCGAGGGCGGGATCGAGGGAATCGAGGAGTACTTGCAAACGAAGTATGTGGCCGTGAATCTGTGAGGGCCTGAACTGAAGCGTTCCGATGCGCTCGAGCTCGAGCGCACCACATCGGCGGTCATCTCTCGTTCGGCGGGCTATGCCGGCGGGAGTCACCTGCATGACCGCAGCCGGTCTGTTCGGCAATCCCGAGTTATGGCTGAGCGTTCATGGCGCTGCGTGCGAGGACGCTAAAGAAGTCGCGGTAGTACGGCGCCAGGAACTGGCCTGGTACTCCTACCTGGCCGGGCACGAGTGGGATCGGCGCGAGCGGTGCGCGGGGCCGGTGGTGCGCATAGACGTAGCCGGCGACCCACGCGGGATTGATATCCAGCTCCATCGCGCGTGTGACCCCAGCTCCAATCAACGCGTCGGCGAGCGCACGCACAGAGAGCATCTTCCCGGCAGCCCATACGAGCCGTCCGCCGGCCGTGATGCCGAGCGCCGAGCGCGCCACGTCCGGCTGCTCGTGCAATGGATCGCCCCAACATGCTTTGATGCACGTGTCCACGGTCGAAGGCGCCCTACCCTGGTTGATCAGCAGACTCAAGTTCTGGCGCACCGCGGTGATCGCCCGACCTGGCGCCGGCACGGTTCCGCGCCAGGTGCCGATGTCCGCCAGCCCGTCCTTGTAGATCACGACGGCCGCCGCGCCACGGTGCAGAGGCCAACCGATCCACCCGTCTTCCATGAACCCGCCCGCTCCATAAGAAGGGCGAAAGGCGCTGTTGAACGCCGCGAGCGCCGTGCGAGCCTCTGGTGGACCGATCAGATCGCCATATCGCCAGCCGGTGCCGCCTGGGTCCTCACTGCCAGCATGCAAGGCAAGGCGTACCAGGTGCTGGTCGAAGCGAACGAGCGTGACGCTCAGACCCGGCTCGGCGCGGGCCGGCACGCGCGAGATCCACGCTCCGACCTGGCCGCGGACCAATACCAGCGGCGTCCAGGGCAGCAGCCCCGGGCGTTGCGCGGACGGAAGGATCGCGATCAAGCGCGCGGGTGGGCGGCGTAGGACCCGAGGGGTAGGCGGGGTGGTACGGGGCGCGGGTCGGGTCCGGGGCGCGGGCCGTGCCACGCTCGAGGCTGACTGAGAAGAACCGCAGCCGACCGTCAGCCCCAGGCATGCTGCCCAGATGACCCAACCAATGCGTCTCATGCTCCAGGGTGCCACGCGGGTTCAGCGATTGTAGGCCGTCCGCGGGCCAGCACGGCATGGTCAGCTCGCGTGCGTGACCCCGCGTTCGCGGCGCGACTCCTCGGCGGTGGGCAGGCCGGGCACTGGACAGCTGTCCGGGGTGGCCGTCGTACGCGTGAAGTTCAGTAGGGCGAGCCGAGCGGCGAGCTCAGCCCTCAGCTCACCGCTTTCTTCACGAGCGCGACGATCGCTTTCTCTTCTGTAGCTGTCAATTTCGTCAGCGCGAAGTCGGTCGGCCACATGCCGCCGTCGTCGAGGTTCGCTTTGTCGCTGAAGCCGAACGTCGCGTACCTGGTCTTGAACTTCTGCGCGTCGCGGAAGAAGCAGAGGACCTTGTCGTCCTTGGCATAGGCGGGCATCCCGTACCAGGTTCTCGGCGTCAGGTCAGGGGCGGTGGCTTTGATGATTTCGTGAAGCCGCTCGGCCATGACGCGATCCGAGTCCTGCATGTCGGCGATCTTCGCGAGCACATCGCTCTCCCCCTCGGCGTTGTCCTTGGCCGCCTTGAGCTCCTTGGCGCGCTCCTTCATCGCGGCTCGTTCCTCGGCCGTGAATCCGCTGGACTTCTTATTGGTCGCGGTGGTGCGCTTGGCGGACTTCTGCGTGTCTGTCTTTGGGCTCATGGAGACCTCCTCATGCTGGTGATGTCTACGATCGGTGGACGGCTCAGTGCGACTCCTGGGATGCGGCTCAGGCTCCCTGCAAGATCGCGGACGCGGCGGTCGCGAGTGCTGCAGGCCGCTCGTCTCGGGCTGCAGCGGGCTCCCAGGCGAACCCGTCGGGGTCGGTGAAGGGCTCGGCATCGCTGCAGATGACGATCCGGTGCGATCCGGTGCCGTCCGGAGAGACGCCGGCGTCCTTGGCCAGGGCACGACGCTTGTAGAGCGCCAGCAGTCGGGTGGGAAGAGCTGGTCATCGTCACTCCTTTGGTCGTGGGTCGCGTCGACCCGGGACGGCTGTGGGGTTGCCAGATGCCGGATCATGATAGGCGACTATCATGGCATTGGTCAGTCATTGTATTTGTACAGCAGATCTGCGAAGCTTGAGCACATGGCAACACCAGTCTCGACCGACACCGAGGTGGCCGAATTCGCCGGCCAGCTCTTCTTCTGGCTCTGGCGGGCCTTCCACACGCGCACCGCGGAGGCGCTCGATTCAATTGGCCTCACGCCCGCGCTGTTCGCGATCCTCAATGTGCTCGGCACCCGCGACGGCGCAATCCAGCAACAGCTGAGCTCCGACATGGGCATCGATCCAAGCGCCATGGTCAAGCTGATCAACGAACTCGAAACCGCGGGGCTGGCCGAGCGCCGACGGCGTCCAGGCGATCGCCGCGCGTGGGAGGTATCGGTCACGCCGAAGGGCCGGCGCACCGTGGAGCAGGCCAAACGCCTCGTCACGCGGATCGAAGACGAAGTGCTCGGCGGGCTCACCGACGCCGACCGCCGTCAACTGCTGACACTGATGCGCCAAGCGCTCGCCTCAGCGGCCCCCCAACCTCCATGGCACTCCGACGAAGCAGACCGAGCGACATGAGCGATAACTCGGGTCCGCCCGGCTCGTCGTCGGGATGCCCCTTGGCGCCCGAATGTTGGCGCCTCCCGGGGGTACCGCGCGGAGGTAGGGCGTCACACCAGCGGATGGTGAGGTGGGCTTGCTCTCGGCTCACCACAATGGGGGAGCTGTGAGCGGCGAGAGAGTGCCCGGTGGGGTAGTGCACGAACTGCCCGCGGACCTGCGCAAGGCGCTGATCGCCAACGTCGCGGTACTCGGTGCCTGGAAGGACATCACGCCCTTGGCCCGCAACGAGTTCATCTGCTGGGTCGAGGATGCCAAGCAGAAGACCACCCGAGAGCGTCGCATCCGGCGGACTCAGGAGGAGCTGGAGGCGGGCCAGCGCCGGCCCTGCTGCTGGCCGGGGTGTAAGCATCGCGAGCGCACCGGCAGGTAACAGCCCGCGTAGCTCACAACGGGGGCCGCCGATGGTTCCCGGTACCCTGACATTCATGTTCGACTCCCTTGCAGAGAAGCTCCAGTCCACGCTCGACGAAGTGCGCGGGCGGGGCACGCTCACCGAAGAGGACATCTCGGCGGCGATGCGCGAGATCCGGCTCGCGCTGCTGGAGGCCGACGTCAACTTCAAGGTGGTCAAGAGCTTTACCAACGCGGTCAAGGAGCACGCGCTGGGTGCGGGCGTAGTCGGAAAGCTCAATCCGGGCCAGCAGGTCGTGAAGATCGTCAGCGACGAGCTGACCGAGCTGATGGGCGGCGCCGCGCAGGAGCTGTCCTTCTCATCGAGGCCGCCGACAGTGATCGTGATGGCCGGCCTGCAGGGCTCGGGCAAGACGACGGCGAGCGCCAAGCTCGCGCGCTACCTGCGTGAGCAGCACGGCTCGTCGGTGGCGCTCGCAGCGTGCGACGTCTACCGGCCCGCCGCCGTTGACCAGCTCGTCAAGGTTGGAGCCCAGGCCGGCGCTGAGGTCTACGAGCAGGGCACCGACCGCGATCCGGTCAAGATCGCCGCCTGGGCCCGGGATCGCGCCCAGAAGGAAGGCAAGGACGTGCTGATCGTGGACACCAGTGGGCGGCTGCACATCGACCAGAAGCTGATGGCGGAGCTCGCGCAGATCAAGAAGGCGGTCAAGCCCCACCAGATCCTGCTGGTGGTCGACGCGATGACCGGCCAGGACGCGGTTGGGGTCGCGGAGCAGTTCGCGGAGGTGGTCCAGTTCGACGGCGTCGTGATGAGCAAGCTCGACGGCGACGCGCGCGGCGGCGCGGCGCTGTCGGTGAAGGCGATCACCGGCAAGCCGATCCTGTTCGCCTCCACCGGTGAGAAGCTCGACCAGTTCGAGCGCTTCCATCCCGACCGCATGGCGCAGCGGATCCTGGGGATGGGCGATGTGATGACGCTGATCGAGAAGGCGGAGGCTGCCTATGGCGATCAGCAGACCGCCGATCTGGAGCGCAAGCTGCGCAAGCAGGAGTTCGGGCTGGATGATTTCCTGGACCAGCTACAACAGGTCCGGCGCCTGGGTCCGCTCCAATCGCTGCTGGGCATGATCCCCGGACTCGGCAATGAGCTGCGCGGTGTCAAGGTCGACGAGCGAGACTTCGATCGGATCCAGGCGATCATTCTCTCGATGACAGTTCGGGAGCGCCGTCATCCGGAGCTGATCAAGGGCTCCCGGCGGCTGCGGATCGCCCGCGGCTCGGGCACCAACGTGCAGGCGGTCAAGCAGCTCATCAAGCAGTTCGACCAGATGCGCAAGGTCATGCGCCAGGTCACACAGGGTAAGACACCCGACCTCGCGGCGCTGTTGCGCTAACCTCGGTCCGCTGATGGCAGTGAGACTCCGTTTGACACGTATTGGCGGGCGCAAGAACCCGGTCTGGCGGGTGGTCGTCGCCGATCAGCGCGCCAAGCGTGACGGGCGTGTGATCGAAACCGTCGGGCACTACAACGCCCAGACGGACCCTTCGACGATCGTGCTCAACGAAGAGCGCATCCGCGACTGGCTCGCCCGCGGCGCGAGACCGACCGACACCGTTCACAAGCTGCTGCGCACCCAGGGCATCGAATCCGCCAAGCAGTGACCATTGACGGTCGGTAGGGGAGGCTGATGGCTGAACGCTCCGGCCGTTCTCCCGGCCGGCGGTGGCTGCGGGCCGGCGTCGTGGGCACTCCCCACGGACTCGACGGCAGCTTCCATGTCAGGGCGCCCAATCCGGAGCTGCTCGTGGCCGGACGGAGCATCTCGATCTCAGGTCACGAGCTGCGCATCGAGCGGCGCGCCGGATCGGATCGCCGCGTGATCGTGCGAGTGGCCGGCTATGGGGACCGGGTAGCCGCACAGTCGCTGCGGGGAGAGGAGATGCTCGTCGCGCGAGCTCGAGCCGCAGAGCTCGGGCCCGACGAATGGTGGGCCGAGGACCTGGAGGGATGCCTCGTCAACGGCATCCGGCAGGGACAAAAGCACGCAGACGTACCTGATGGCGGCCGGGTGGTGGGCCTTGTGAGGAGGCTGATCGCACTGCCCTCCTGCGAGGCTTTGGAGGTCGTCCGTACCGAGGGCCCGCCGGATCTGCTGGTGCCGCTCGTACGCGACGCGGTCCGCAGCGTCGATCTGGAACGCCGCCTGATCGAGGTCGATCTGGGCTTCCTGGACGAGCACTGATGCAGATCGATCTGGGAGTCCTGAGGGAGCGTTGATGCAGGTCGACGTGGGCTCTGCCGTGAAGGGTTGATGCAGATCGACCTGGAGGTTTGATGCAGATCGACGTCTTTACGCTGTTTCCGGAGGCCTTCGCCTGGTTTGAGCGCCAGCGTCACGTTGCCAACGCCCTTGCGCGGGGGCATCGCCTGGGCTATGTCAATTACAGAGACCACACGCCACTGAGCGCCGGTCAAGTCGACGACACCCCGTTCGGGGGCGGTGCGGGCATGGTGCTACGGGTCGACGTGGTCGAGGCCGCGCTGCGGGCGCGATATGACTGCGACCCCGTGGCCCTGCGTTCTGAGCGCCGGGTGCTGGCGCTGACCCCGGCCGGCCGCCTGCTCGACGATGCGTTGATCGTGGAGCTCGCGCGAGAACCGGCGCTGACGCTTCTGTCCGGTCGCTACGAAGGCTTTGACGAGCGGGTGCCCGAGCATTTGGCGAGCGATCGCGTCTCGATTGGCCGATACGTCTTAGCCGGTGGCGAGCTTCCGGCGATGGTGATCTGTGACGCGCTGCTGCGCAAGCTGCCCGGGGCGCTCGGTCACGAGCACTCGGCGGTGGAGGAATCCTTCAGCGAGGCGCTACGAGGAGCACCCGAGTACCCCCACTACACACGGCCGGCCGAGTTCCGCGGCTGGCCAGTCCCCCCGGTGCTGCTCTCCGGGCACCACGCACAGATCCGGGAGTGGCGGCTGGCCCAGAGCCGATCGCGTGACGGCCCCGCTTCGCGCGGCGGGACCGTTTCGCTACCATAGGTTCCCCGCATGGTCGGAAGAGTGCTGTGGCGCGAGTGACAAGCACCGGTCCTCGCCACCGCGGACGCCGCTCCACGCATTGGATTGTGGGCACCCCGCACTTGCTATGAGCACCGTGATCGACAGCCTGGAGCGCGCGCAGCTCCGCCGGGTTCCAGCCTTCGACGCCGGGGATCGGCTTCGCGTCCACTTCCAGGTGATCGAGGGGACACGCCGCCGGACGCAGGTGTTCGAGGGCGTCGTGATCAAGCGCCAGGGCCACGGCGCCCGGGAGACGTTCACCGTGCGAAAGCAGTCCTTCGGCGTCGGCGTCGAGCGCACGTTCCCGCTGCACTCGCCGAAGATCGAACGGATCGAAGTTGCCGCACGCGGGGATGTGCGCCGTGCCAAGCTCTACTACCTGCGCGGACGCGTCGGCAAGCGGGCTCGCGTGCGCGAGCGACGCTCCGCCCGTCCCGAGGCGGTCGTCGAGCCGGGCCTGCTCCATGCACCGGCGGAGCCTGTACCAGCCAGCCCTGACCCGGTCGACTCTGCCGCGGGCGACCCCGACCCGGGCGACCGTTCGCTGGGCGCAACGGAGGCACCCGCGGGCCAAGCACCGGCGTGAGGACGGCGCCGTATACCGCTTCCTGCGGAGCAATGCAGGTCTGCACCTTCCACGAAGTCGTCGTCGTCCCGCGCGACGACGACGATCGGATCGGCTTGCTCTGATGGCCGAGTCCGCGCCCCGGAAGTCGAGCCCGGCGGCCAAGCCCGCCGCCCGGAAGTCGGGCCTCAAGTCGTTGATCGAGTTCGTTGTGACGATCGGGGTGGCGGTCGTGCTCGCGTTCCTGATCCAGGCGTTCATCGTCAAGCCCTACCGAATCCCCAGCGGCTCGATGATCCCGACGCTCGCGATCGGTCAGCGAGTGCTCACCAACCGCTTGACCAACCATCCGAGCATCGGCGATGTGGTCGTCTTTCATCCGCCGCACGGCGCAGATTCTCAGCCTTCACCCATCTGTGGCGACCCCAATCAAGGCGGGGGCGGCGGCGGCCAGGCCTGCGATGAGCCGACTCCTGCGCAGTCCACTCAGGTACCGTTCATAAAGCGCGTCGTCGCCGGTCCCGGAGACAGGATCTCGGTGGTGAACGGGCACGTGATCCGCAACGGCGTACGGGAGAAGGACTCCTACATCACTCCCTGCGGAGGGAGGCAGGGGTGCACCTTCTCGAAGCCGATCGTCGTTCCGCCCGGGGACTACTTCATGATGGGCGACAACCGTGGCGATTCAGACGACAGCCGCTTCTGGGGGCCGGTCCCCGCTAAATGGATCATCGGCGTCGCGTTCTTCACCTACTGGCCTCCGGACCGGATCGGAACCTTGTGAGGGGGCGGGGCCGGCTGAGGAATTGAGAGCACCTGAGGCGGCGGGGGCCGCTGAGGAGGCGCGAGTGCTCGAGGCGGCGGGGCGGACTGAGGAGGCGGGAGCCCGAGAGGGCGCCAGATCGGCCGAGGGGACGGGAGCGCGTGAGCGGGCTGGGGCGGCCAAGCGAACGCGCAAGCGCCTCGTGCGGCCCGGCCGGCGCTTGGTCGCGTTCGACCGTGCGCTCGGGGCGCGGTTCGTGGCGGGTGCCGACGAGGCCGGCAGAGGGTGCCTCGCCGGTCCACTCGTGGCCGGCGCGGTGCTGTTCGATCTCTGGCGCCTGGGACCGGCGGAGGTCCGGGCGCTCGGCGCGCTGAACGACTCCAAGCAGCAGACCTCGGCGGCGCGAGCCGAGCTCTTTCCGGTCATTTTGCGCCTGGCCGCCAAGGTCGCGATCGTGTCTCGGTGCGCGCCCGGCATCGATGCTCGCGGGCTTCATGTCACCAACCTGGCGTCGTTGCACGACGCGCTCGCGAGAGTGGCCTGCAAGGGCTGCATCTGTCTCAGCGACGGATTCGCGCTCGCCGCTCTGGGCTGCGAGCAGCGGGCAATCGTGGGAGGCGATGGCAAGAGCGCGGCGATCGCGGCTGCCTCGGTCCTAGCCAAGGAGACGCGCGATCGATATATGCGACGGGCTGACGGCACACATCCAGGATGGGAGTTCGCCAAGCACGTCGGCTACGGCACCCCTGAGCACCGAGATGCGATCGGGCGACTGGGCGTCTCGCCACTGCACCGACTCTCGTTCCAGTCGGCTGCGTATCAACAGCTCACGATGTAGATGCGCGGCGAAGGACAACAACGGGTCGCAACCGTGGGCGTCTACGGCGCCACGCTGGAGCGCTTCCTCCAGTCGCTCGCCGATGCCGGGGTCGGGCTGGTGCTCGACGTCCGCCAGCGCCGCGGCGTTCGAGGTCCGCAGTACGCGCGGGCCAACTCCCGGCGTCTCCAGCGTGCGCTCGCCGAGGCCAGCCTAGGTTATCGCCACCTGCCCGAGCTGGCGGCGAGCACCGAGCTGCGCCAGCTCCAGTACGCGATCGACGACGCGAACGGAGTCGGCAAGCGCTCGCGCGCGCAACTCGCGCCGGAATACGCCGAGCGCTACCGACATGAAATCCTCGCAGGTGTGGATCTCGGTGGGGTCGTCGACTCTCTGCCGGCGCTTGGTATCGGCGCGCTGCTGTGCGTCGAGCGTGATGCGGCGGCCTGTCACCGATCGCTGATCGCCGCGCGGCTCGCGGCCGAGTACGGCTTCGAGGTGCTCGATCTGCGGCCGTGAACGCGGCCATGGTCAGGCTCAGGGCAGCACGGTGAACTTACCCCCTGCCTCACGCCGTACGTAGCCGGCCAGTTCCAGCGCCGCCAATGCGGCTAATCCCTGCTCGGCCGCGAGCCCTCCCCGCGACAGCGCTGCCGTCGTGTCCTCTCCGTCCGCGATCGCGGTGAGCACCAGTCTGAGCTCCGGCTGCAGCTCCGGCTTGTCCTTCACCACGGCAGCGCGCACGCCGGCGCCGAACAGCCGATCGAGCACGTCCTGTGGGTGGCTGACGAGCTGGGCGCCGGTCGCCAAGAGGCGGTTGGCACCCGCCGCGAGCGGGGAGGTGACGCGCCCCGGAACGGCCCCGATCGGCCGCCCGAGGGCCTGTGAAAAAGCAGCGGTGAGGAGCGCGCCTGACCCCTCCCCCGCCTCGACGACAACCGTCATCGCGCTCAACCCGGCGACGATCCGGTTGCGCGCCGGAAAGCACCAGCGCCGCACGACGGCGCCGGGTGGAAGCTCGGAAACGGCAGCGCCCACGCCTTGAATCTGGCGGTGAAGCAGGCGCTTGCTGGCCGGATAGGGCTGATCGGCTCCGCCGGGAAGCACCGCCACGGTGCCCCCCTCCCCGGCAAGCGCACCTGCTTGGGCGGCAGAGTCGATTCCGAGTGCCATCCCGCTGATCACGGTGAGCCCGGCGCGGCCCAAGCCGCGACCCAGCAGCGTGGCCATCTCCAGACCGTAAGCGGACGGGGTGCGCGCGCCGACGATCGCCACCGGGTCGCCAGCGACGAGCCCCAGAAAGCGCTCCAGTCCGCCGGCGACGTGGAGCACCGCCGGAGGACTCGGCGAGCAGGCCAGTCGTGCCGGATACGACTGGTCGCAGCGGCAGATGAGCTCGAGTCCGGCGCTCGCCGCGTGCCGGCGCTCCTGCCGGAGATCCAATCGCTGGCGTTCGCTCCAGATCGCTGCCCGCCGCTTGCCGCCAAGCGCCGCGAGCAGCTCCTCGTCGTCGAGCCCGAGCACTGGCTCGACCTGACCGCGTGCGAGCTCGAGGTGAGCGCTCAGGCGAGCCAGGAGCCACGAGCGTGCTACGCATCGATCGCAGGCACGGTCGGTGGCGGTGCTGGGGGCGGTAGCGGGGGCTGGGCCGGGACGGGGGCCGGTGGCCGGAGCGGTGCCGGTCGCCGGGTCGGGGCTCACAGCGCCAGCGCCGCCTCCACGGCGCCTCGCTGGCGCAGTCCGAGCGCGGTCAGCAGATCAGCCTGCGTGACCCGATCGTGATGCTCGAGATCGGCGATCGTCCTCGCCACGCGCAGGACGCGATGGCGCCCTCGCGCGCTGAGCGCCCCGGCCTCGTATGCCTGAGCGAGAGCGTCCTGCGCGGGGGGCTCGAGCACCACGTGCCTGCCTACCAGCCGCGAGTCCATCTCGCCGTTACAGCGCGCGGCGCTCCCAGCGAGCCTCGCCTGCTGACGCTCGCGGGCATCCGCGACGCGCGCCCTGGCACGCACCGAGTCGGTCGTGGGGGGCGCCCGGAGCTCGTGCTCGGTTGGCCGGGCCACGTTCACGAGCAGGTCCATTCGGTCGAGCAGCGGACCGCTCAGCCGGCGCCGGTGGCGCCTGAAGTCGGCGTCCCCGCAGGAGCAGCGGTCACCGACTCCCGCAAATCCGCAAGGGCAGGGGTTCGTGGCGGCGACGAGCATGAACCGAGTCGGGAACACAAGCGCGCGCTGACCGCGTACGATCGTGACCCGCCCGTCTTCGAGCGGCTGACGGAGCGCATCGAGGCTCGACCGCTGAAACTCTGAGAGCTCGTCGAGGAACAGCACGCCGTGGTTTGCGAGCGTCACCTCACCCGGACGGGGCACTACGCCGCCGCCAACCAGTCCCGATGGCGAGATCGTGTGATGCGGGGCGCGGAACGGGCGTTCGCTGACCAGACCGTCGGCGTGAACGCCCGCCACGCTATGGAGCCTGGTCACCTCGACCGCCTCCGCGCGAGTCATCGCAGGGAGGATCGAGGGCAACCGGCGGGCGAGCATCGTCTTCCCTGTGCCGGGCGGGCCTTCGAGGAGCAGATTGTGGCCCCCAGCCGCCGCGATCTGGAGCGCGAGCAGCGGCGCCCCCTGGCCGCGCACGTCGGCGAGATCGCTTTCGTGCGCCCGTGCGGATCCGGGAACCGCTAAAGACGCCGCTGGCGGCGCCGGTGATGGTGGCTGTGCGCCCATCACCACCTCCGTCGCTGCGCGCAGGCTCCCGACGCCGACGATCGTCAGGTCCTGCACGAGCGCGGCCTCCCGTGCGCGCTCACGTGGCACGATCAGGTGTGAGAGCCCCGCTCGGCGCGCACCCTCCGCGACCGCCAGCGCTCCCGGCGAATCGCGCAGCTCGCCGCCGAGCGACAGCTCGCCGAAGACGGCGTACGTGCTCAGAGCGTCGCTGGGAACCTGGCCGCTGGCGGCGAGCACCGCGAGCGCCAGCGCGGCGTCGAATCCCGGGCCGACCTTGCGAAGGAACGCGGGCGCGAGGTTGGCGGTGATCCTCCTCGCCGGAAACTCGAAGCCTGAGTTCAGCACCGCAGAGCGGATCCGGTCGCGGGACTCTCTCACCGCAGCGTCGCCGAGGCCCACGATCGTGAACGACGGCAGTCCCGAGCGAATGTCGACTTCTACCGAGACATGGCGTGGATCGACCCCGTCAATGGCGAACGTAGCTACGCGAGCGAGCATGTCTCGACCGTACGCTTCGTCGCCTCGAGCGTGGGTCACAGGGCGTGCCAATTGTGCACCAGCGGCCGCTTGCGCTCGGCGCCAAATCGTCACAGTACGCCAGCCACTTGTGACGGCATGAGGGATAACGTCCCACCTATGAGCAATCAACCCTCGCACCGCCTCACAGCAAGCACCGACCCCTCTCACGGCCCCACCGTGAGCACCGACCCCTCTCACCGCCCGACCGTGAGCACAGACTCCCGTCACCGCCTGGGCCAGCTCGGCGAGTGCCTCGCCGCCGAGCACCTGATCAAGTGCGGATTTCAGATCCTGGAGCGCAACTACCGTACCCGTTGGGGCGAGCTCGACATCGTCGCCTTCGACAGCATGACGCTCGCGTTCTGCGAGGTCAAGTCTCGCCGGCTGATCGCCGGCGGCGGCACCCCGTTCGACGCCCTGCACGGCACCAAGCGAGCCCGCGTACGAAAGATGGCGGGAAGCTGGCTGATCGAGCGACGGCAGCGTCCCTACGCGGAGGTTGTCAGGTTCGATGCGATCGGAGTGACGTTCGACCCAGGCGGCAGCCTCCTGAGCATCGAGCACCTGGAGGGCGCGTTCTAAAAGCTAGCTCACAAGCGCCCTGGCGAACTCGGCCGCATCGAACGGCCTCAGGTCGGCGAGCTTCTCGCCGACGCCGATCAGCTTGACCGGGATCACGAGCTCATGGGCGATCGCGAGAGCGATCCCGCCCTTGGCGGTCCCGTCGAGCTTGGTCAGCACGAGCCCGCTCACCTGCACCGCCTCTGAGAACAGGCGCGCCTGGCGCAGGCCGTTCTGGCCGGTGGTCGCATCAACGGTCAGCAGTGTCTCGTGGGGGGCGTCCGGGATCTGCTTGGCGATCACCCGGCGAACCTTGGTCAGCTCGGCCATCAGGTCCTCCTGGGTGTGCAGACGGCCGGCGGTATCGACGATCACGACATCGGCGCGATCCCGGATCCCAGTCGCCACCGCGTCATAGGCGACTGACCCGGGGTCAGCGCCCGGTGGCCCCTTGACGAAGCTGACACCGGCTCTCTGCGCCCACAGCTCTAGCTGCTCGACACCGGCGGCCCGGAACGTGTCGGCGGCACCGAGCAGCACCGAGCGCCCAAGCTCGTGGCTCAGGTGCCACGCGAGCTTGCCCGCGGTGGTCGTCTTGCCGGTCCCGTTGACGCCCGCGAGCAGGATCACGCTCGGCGTTTGGCGGAGATCGATGCGGTCCTCCCCGGCTCGGGCGACCCCCACCAGCAGCTCCACCAGGCGATCGCTCAGCGCCTGTCCGCCCGAGAGCTCGTTGCTGCCGGCCTCGCGCTCGAGCGTCTCCACGACCTGTGCAGTCGTGGCGACCCCCACGTCGGCGTAAATCAGAGCCTCCTCCAGGCGCTCCCAAGTCTCGTCGTCGAGCTCCTCGAACAAGGTCGCCTGAATCTCGCTGCTGAGCGCCTGCCGCGTCCTTCGCAGGTTCTGGCGCAGGCGAGCAAAGCGCCCACTGCGGTCCTCCCCGGCCTCCTGGCCATCCCCACCGGCGTCCTGCGCGCGTTCCGGCGCATCGGGGAGTATGAACAGATCCTGCCAGTCGCGAGCCATCGGGCGCGCGACGATACCAGCGCTGGGAGCACCCCACGGGGCGGCCTCTAGAGCCCCCCCGGCGCAGCCCCCCTCGACGTCACCGGTGCGCGGTCATGTGCTCCTCGATGCGGCCCCTATGCGGCGATCGGCCTGGGCAGCCGTCGTGAGATCACCTTCGATACTCCGTCGGCACCCATCGAGACCCCGTATAAGGACTGGGCCGCCTCCATCGTGCGCTTCTGATGGGTGACGACTATAAATTGGGCCTGATCCGCGTACCGGCTCAGGAGCGCCAGGAAGCGCTCGATGTTGATATCGTCGAGCGCGGCCTCGACTTCGTCGAGGATGTAGAACGGGCAGGGCCGCGCGAGGAAGACCGCGAAGAGGAATGCCAGCGCGGTCATCGACTTCTCGCCTCCGGAGAGCAGCGAGAGCCGCTTCTGCTCCTTGCCGGCGGGAGCGATCTCGATCTCCACTCCGAGTAGCTCGTCCCCAGCGCCGACTTCTTCGGAGCGCGCGGCCTCCCCGTCCGAGGGCTCCGCCTCCCCCTGCGAGCGCTCCGCTGCCTCCCCCGCCAAGCGCTGGGAGAAGGATGCCCGCTCGCTGACGAGCACCAGCCGGCCCACGCCGCCCGGAAAGAGCACTCCCGCCAGCTCCTCGAAGCCCCTAGCGGCCGCGTCGAAGGTCTCCTCGAAGGTCTCGCGGATCTGGCGGTCGGTGTCGGCGATCAGCTTCTCCAGCTCGCGCAGCGCATGCTCCAGGTCGCAGCGCTGACGCTCGAGCTCCTCCACGTGCTCCAGAGCCTCGGCGTACTGCACCTTGGCGAGCGGGTTGACAGGCCCGAGCTGCTCGCGACGGCGCGCCAGCCGGTCGATGCGACCCGAGAGCGCCTCGCGCTCCTGCGCGCTCAGCTCGGAGTCCGCGGCCTGCGCACCGAGCTCCAAGCGCGACGCCAGCTCCCGCAGCTCGCTGCCGGTCTCGGCCGCCCGATCGCGTGCCCGCTGGGCCTGCACCTCCGCTCCGGTAAGGGTCTCGTTTTCCTGCTGAAGCCGCGCGTGCAGAGTTGTCTCCTGCTGCGCGCAGGCTCGCAGCTCAGCGGCCATGTGCTCACCAGCCTGGCGATCGGCCGCGAGCGCCTGATCGAACGCGGCGCGCTGCTGCGTGATCGCGCTGCCCGCCGCGCCGAGCGCCTCGATCAACGCCCCCAGCACAGGTCCCAGAGCTTCATCCCGGGCGATCGCCGCCCGCAGGCGCTCGATCCTTCCGCGCCGCTGCGCGTGCTCACGCTGGGCGTGCGCCAGCGCCGCGCGCTCGGCCGACAGCTCAGCGACGAGCTGAGCACGCCTGCCCGCGCCCGGCCCCTCGTCGGGAGCTGCCCGGCGGCGCTCGATCAGAGCGCCGATCCGCCGCACCTCCTCGGCCGCCTCGCCCTGAGCGCCGAGGGCTTGACGATGCTCGGCAACCGTGCGCTCGCGCTGGGTATCGGCCTCGGCGGCCGAGGCGAGCGCGCGCTCCAGCTCGCCGGCCGCGCTCAGCTCCGCCCGGGCCGCGTCCTCACTCGCTGCGACCAGGCGCTCGCGCCGGTTGCGCTCGGCGAGCACGCGCTCCTCCCCCACCGCCGGCGCCTGACGCAGCTCGCGCCAGGACGGCGAGAGCACCCGTCCGCCGAGGGTCACCGCGACGCCGCCGAAGCACTCGGGCACCGCTCGCAAGTCGTCGAGCACCCACGTATTCGCCAGCAACGCCCGAGCCAGGGCCACCGCGTCGTGGGAGCCCCGCACGTGGTCGACCAAGCGCTCGGCGCCGGCCACCGGCTGCTCGGTCCCGTGCTCGAAGCCGTACTCGGCATCCCCGGCGCACGCGATCAGTGCACGGCCTCCCTCCGCCCCGGCGCGGTCCAGCAAGACCGCGCCCGCAGCTCGATCGGCCACGACCGCCGCCCGCAGCCGGCCGTCGAGCGCCGCGGCCAGCGCAAGCTCGTATCCCGGATCGACCTCGAGCTCGTCTGCGAGCGCCAGGCCAGCCCTGGGGGAGCTGGCCTGGGCGCGGAGGAACTGGTTGACGGCCGCCAGCTCACCGCCCGCGCGGGCGCCGTCGCGGCGCGCCAGCTCCACCGCGCGCTCGGCTTCGCGCACCGCCGCTCGTGCGGCCTCAGCGCCCTCCTGCGCGCGAGCACGGGCCCCGCCTAGATCGTGCCCCGCCGCCTCCTGGCGGCGCACTTCACCCTCAGCGGCGGCGCGCTGGAGCACCAGATCGGCCACCTGGCGCTCAACCTCCGCCTCGTAGTCACGGTCAAGCGTGGCGAGCGAATCCTGCAGCGCCGCGATACGGGCACTGGCGCCGGAGTCGGGGGGCTCGGCGCCGGCCCCGGACTCGAGATCCAGCGAGCCGAGCTGCTGGGTGCCGTGCGCCAGGCGCGCGTTCACCGCCACCGCGGCGGCTCGCGCCGCCTGGGCCCGATCGGCGACGCGCTCGCCCGCCGCTCGAGCCGCAAAGCAGCGCTCAGAGAGCCGCTCGCGCATCGCGGTACGCCCGGCGAGCGCTTCCTCGGCAGCTCCCCGGCGAGAGGCGACCGCCTCTAGCTCCTTTGCGAGCTGCCCCTGGCGCGTCCGCGTTCGCGCGGCCTGCGCCTGCGCCTGCGCCTGCGCCGCTGCCCGGAGGCGCAGCTCGTCTCTGGCCAGCTCCCAGCGAGCCTCGAGCGTCTGGCGCTCCAGGCGGGCGTGCAGCTCTGCGGCCTCTGCCTGGCGCCCCAGCGGGCGCAGGCGCGATCGTGCCTCGCGCTCGACATCGAGCGCCCGGTCGAGGTTCTCCTGCGTGCGTGCGAGCTTGAGCTGCGCGCGGCGCCGACGCTTGCGGTGCTTGCCCAGCCCCGCCGCCTCCTCGATCAAGAGCCGCCGCTCACGCGGCTTGGAGGTGACGATCGAATCGACTCGGCCCTGCGAGATGACCGAGTGCATCTCCTTGCCCATGCCGGTGTCTGAGAGCAGCTCGATCACGTCCACGAGCCTGCACCGCGCGCCGGCGAGGCGATACTCGGCTTCGCCGTTGCGGCCCAGGCGCCTGAGGATCGAGACCTCCGGAGCGCCGAGTGAGAGCGACCCCTCGCTGTCGTCGAGCACCAGCTCCACCTCGGCGCCCTTGGCCGCCTGGCGGCCCCGAGCGCCGGCGAAGATCACGTCCTGCATCGACGCTCCGCGCACGGCGACCGGAGACTGCTCGCCCATCGCCCACAGCACCGCGTCGGTGACATTCGACTTTCCGGACCCGTTGGGCCCGACGATCACGCTCACACCCGGGCCGAACTCGAGCCGGGTGCGGTCAGAAAAGGACTTGAAGCCCTTGAGCGTGATCGATTTCAGGTACATGCGGGATATGGTGGACGCTTATCGGCCTGGGAAACAGAAACTACTCCCGCCTCATCGATCCGACACCGTAGCCGCAGGCTCGGATGCGGGGGTCCTACGCTGCCGCGGGCACACCGCTCAGACAGACGCAATCAGGTCATCGCGAACCTCGGTTGAGCTCAGGAACCCGTGATTCCAGAGCTGCCCCCCCGTGCCAGAAACTGCCTACGGCTCCCTGCTTGTGACCAGCCGGTCGGCTTTGGCGTCGGTGCTGCCCTCACGTTAGGTACGTGACGATTGAATCTCAGCGCTGACCTCACCCTCCCAGCAGCGCCTCCAGCGCGGCCTGTGCGGCCTCCTGCTCGGCGTCCTTCTTGCTGCGCCCGGTCCCGCGGGCCAGCTCTGCGCCGGCGACCGTCGCGCTGATCGAGAACGTGCGTGCGTGCGGCGGTCCCTGCTCGTCGACGACCGCGTAGCTCACGAGCTCACCGCGGCGCGCGAGGCGCTCCTGGAGCGCTGACTTGAAGTCGACAGGGTGCGCGAGCGCGTCGTCGATCTCCGGTCCGAATGCCTCCACGACCGCCGGGGCGGTGGCCTCGTAGCCGAATGCGAGATGGCACGCGCCGATCACCGCCTCGATCACCGAGGCCAGGACGCGTTCGGTTCCGATCAGCGCGGATAGGCCGGGCGCGGCGCCTGCGGGCGCCGCGGCTCGCAGGCGCTCGGGCACGCCGAGGCGCTCGGCCACCACCCGACACGAACGCCCCGAGACGGCCTGCGCGCGGATCTTGGTGAGCTTGCCGGCGCCGAAGCGCTCCGCCGCTAGGCGCGGATAGAGGTGCGTGGTGACCGCCAGCCCCAGCACGCTGTCGCCGAGGAACGCGAGGCGCTCGTAGGAGTCAGAGCGCTTCGCCGTCCACGAGGCGTGTGCGAACACCGGCGCCGCCAGCTCCTCGGGAAGCGCGTCCAAGAGCTCGCGCAGCATCGTCCCCGGCTGCACCGGGGACTCGCTGTCAAGCGCGCGCTCGGTCGCGCGGGCCCGGCGGTCAGGGCTTTGGGTGACCGGCGCAGGCTCGCGCTGCTCGGTCACTCGAGGTCGGGATCAGGGCCCTGGGTCGCCGCCGCCGCCGGAAGCGCGTCCGGCGCAGGCGCGCGCACCGTGCCGTTGGCGAGCACGAACTCGACGGCCTGGCCGACGGTGAGGATCCTGGCGGCCTGCGCATCGGAGATCTTCACCGCACAGGAGTCCTCGAGCTCCTGGACGAGCGTGAAGAGGTCGAGCGAGTCCGCTTCGAGGTCCTCCTTGAAGCGCGCGGACTCCTGGATCGAGGCGGGATCGAGCTGCATCTCGTCGGCCAGATGGGCGCGTATCAGCGCGAGGATCTGCTCGCGATTCATGAGCTTCACACCGTAGCCGCAGCCGCAGACGCGGGGGTGCCAGCCCCGGCGGCACCCCCGCGTGGGGGGCGCAACGCTCCCGCGGTCTCCAGTGCGGCGCGAGTACGCCCGATCACGTCCTCCTGAACCCCGCGCGCCGCGACCTCGATCGCGCGCGCGAAGCCGCGGCGGGTGAACCTGCCGTGGGCCACGACGCCGAGCTGGCGCAGACCGAGCATGTACGCCCCGCCGGGCCCCTCGGGATCGAGCTGCTCGCGCAGCGCGCGCACGGCGGGCAGCAGCAGCCAGCCGCCGAGCTTGGCCCGCGGCGAGGATCGCGCCGCGTCTGCGACCGCTCGCAGCGTTCGCCCGGACACCCCCTCGATCAGCTTCAGCGTGATATTGCCGGTGAAGCCGTCCATGACCACCACGTCCGCCGCGCCGTCGACCACGTTGGTGCCCTCGATGTTGCCGGCGAAGCTCAGGCCGGCGCCGCGGGCGCCTGCGAGGCGCTCGTGAGCGGCGACCAACTCGTCTGTGCCCCTCGCCGGCTCGGTTCCGTTCGAGAGCAGGGCCACCCGCGGGGAGTCGATCCCGAGCACGGCCCGGGCGAAGGCCGACCCCATGTGTGCGAACTGGACGAGGTGCTCGGGTCGGCAGGCTACGTTGGCCCCGACGTCGAGCAGCAACACCGGTTTCGGTGCGCCGGGCACCGGCAGTGCTAGCGCGAGCGCGGGCCGGTAGATGCCGCGGTCGCGGCGCAGCTCAGAAAGGCCTGCCGCGAGCGCCGAGCCCGTGGAGCCGCCTGAGACGAGCGCCTGTGCGCGGCCGCCCGCGACCGCGCGCGCGGCCTGGACGATCGACGCATCGGGGGTCGCCCTGACAGCCTTCATCGGATCCGCCGCCTTGGCGATCGAGACCGGGGCGTCGATGATCTCGACGCCGTCCGGGACCGCTCCCATCTCCGCACGCGGCCCGAACAGCAGGACGCCTATCCCTTGCGCCGCGGCGCGGGCGCCACCCGCGGCCACCTCGCGGGGCCCCAGATCGGCCCCGCACGCGTCCACGGCGACGGTGATCACCGTGCTCTGCTCAGAGCGTGCGATCGCCGCGGTCCGGGACGATCACTTCGCGTCCCTTGTAGCTCCCGCAGACCGGGCACACGCGGTGTGGCAGGCGCGGACTGTGGCACTGTGGACAGGCGTTGTAGGTCGGTGACGCCAGCTTGTGTTGCGCGCGCCGCTGAGCGGTGCGCGCGTGGGATTGCTTCTGCTTGGGGACCGCCATCGGTGCGGGAGTGTAACCGGGTTGGGCGATCTGCCCCAGGCCGGCGCCGCCCGGGCATCGCTTCGGGCGGTGCCCAGCGCGGGGCGGGCGTCGCTTGCGGCTGCTCCTAGTCGAGCTCGAGCTGCGAGAGCTTCGCCCAGCGGGGGTCCGGCTCGCGCTCGTGGCCGTGCTCGGGACCCGCGTGGTTGAGGTCCGCCCCGCACCGCGGGCACAGCCCGGCGCAGTCCGGACCGCACAGGATCTGGGCGGGCAGCACGAGCGCCAGCGCATCGCGCGCCCAGGCGCGCAGATCGAGCAACCCGCCCTTGACGTACGGGGAATCGGGCTCCTCGATCTGGCCCGGCTGAGAGACCTCGCGCGCATCCACTTCGTAGAGCGGGGTGGCGGGCTCCAGGCACCGCGTACAGGGGCCGGTGAGCTCCGCTTGAAAGCGCAACCGCAGCGCATACCCGTCACCAGTCGTGCGCGAGATGTCAAGGCGCACCGGTATCATGTCCGGTCCCACGCGGTAGCGCTCGCCGCCCAGCAAGAAGAGGTCGATCGCGACATAGAGCTCCAGGCGCCGGCCTTCGCCGGCGCTCAGGCGCAGTGCTCCGAGATCAAACGTGTCGGCTCGCAAAGGTACTGGGATCGAGGTTAGCGTCGGGGGAAGCGTCCACCAGCGATCATATGGGGCATGTCGACCTGGTTTCGCAGCTACGGATTTGCCGATGTGCTCGACGGGCTGCTTGTCGGCGCCTATCCGCTCGACGCCGAGGATGTGGGCATGCTCGAGTGGATCGGGGTCCAGCGCGTCCTGAACCTGGTCGCCGACGAGGAGTACGAGCCCGGCGCGCACGAGGAGGTGGCGGCAGCGCTCGCATCCGCCGGGATCGAGGAACGCCGCGTCAGCCTCACCGACTACGGCGGACTGCCGGCGGACGAGCTCGAGGCCGCGGTGCAGGAGGTGAGCGATTGGCTCAACGAGGGGGCGCGGACCTACGTCCACTGCCGCGCGGGTTGGCAGCGATCGGCTGCGGTAGCAGCGGGCGTGGTGGCGCTGCGCCAGGGCATCGAGATCGATGATGCGCTGGACTACGTCCAGGTGCGCAAGCCCTCCGCCGATCCGCTACCCCACCAGCGAGACGACCTTCGGCGCTGGTGGGAGACCCGGGACGCGGAGGGGGACGGGGAAGGGGACCGGGAGACTAGCGACGCGGGCGGAGACCGGGCGACCCGCCGCGCGGACGGGGAAGGGGCGCGGGAGACCAGCGACGCGGGCGAGGAAGAAGACGTGGGGCCCGGGCGATGACCGACGACGCGGTCGTCCGCCGGCGGGTCGTGGTCCGCGGGCGGGTTCAAGGCGTCTTCTTCCGCGACTCGCTACGCGAGCAGGCTCGCGCGCTCAGCGTCGCCGGCTGGGTTCGCAACCGATCAGACGGCGCGGTCGAGGCCGTGCTCGAGGGCGATCCGGGGGCTGTCGAGCAGGTTCTCGACTACTGCCGGACGGGACCGTCTGGAGCTGGTGTGGAGGAAGTGGACACCTACGAGGAGAAGCCGGACGGGCTGAGCGGATTCTCGGTGCGCTGACGGGGTCCGACCCACGCCGGCCCACCTGGCACGACTCGCTCCTCTCAGTTTGCGAGCGCCGTCTCAAACGCCTCACGCGCCGCGTCGCCGCGCACCGCGAAGACAATCCGCTCCAGGCCACTGCCGGTGCGCAGGTGCGCGCGTACCTGCTGGACTTCGATCCGCGCCGCTTCCCGCAACGGGAAGCCACCGACCCCAGTGCCGAACGCGACCAGCGCCAGTGACCTCGCTCCCAACTGGTCCGCGAGCGCCAGCGTGCTCGCCGTGGCCCGCGCGATGATCTCGGCCGAGGTAGGTCCACCGAGCTCCATCGTCGCCGCGTGGATAACCCAGCGGCACGGCATCGAGCCGCCGGAGGTCTCGACCGCCTGACCGAGCCCGATCGGTGCCCGCTCATCGCTCTCGCGCTGCACCTGCGGGCCGCCGGCGCGGGAGATCGCCCCCGCGACCCCTCCCCCGTGCGCCAGCTCCGTGTTCGCCGCGTTGGCGATCGCGTCCACTGCGAGCTTGGTGATGTCGGTGTCGAGGACCTCGATCATCGTCGCTCACGGCCACAGATATGCGTCCTGGCGCTGAACTGTCGCGTCAGACGCCCGAGGGGTGGGCGCGAGATGCAACAGTTCGGCCAGCACGACGCTTCGCGCACCGGGCGCGGCCTAGGAGACCTCGGCGTGCTCGTCCTTGCCCGCCAGCCTCTCCCGTCCCCGCTGGACCGCGGCGATGAACTTGCTCAGGTTGACCTCGAGCGTGTTCAGGATCTCGTCGGCGTAGTCCTCAGCCCCGAGCCTTATCTCCCTCTCGCGGGCTCGCGCGTCCTCGATGATGTCCTCGGCGGCGCGCTCGGCCTGCTTGGTGACCTCCTCGTCGGAGATCAGGCGCTCCTGACGCTCGCGCGCCTCCTTGACGATCCGCTCCGCCTCGCGCTTGGCCTCGGCGAGCATCTCCTGACGCTCCTTGACGATCCATCGCGCTTGCTTGATCTCCTCAGGGATCGTGGCGCGCATCTGGTCGAGAATGTCGTAGATCTCCTCCTTGTCCACGCGGACCTGGTCGGTCAGCGGGACCGGCTTTGCATTGTGGACGAGATCGTCCAGCTTGTCGATCAGTACCAGGACGTCCATCACAACCTCTGTTTCGTCAACGGCTGAGCCGTTCCTTCAAGGCCCTGGCCACCTCGTCGGGGACCAGGTCGTCGACATCACCGCCAAAGGTGGCAAGCTCCTTGACGCCGCTCGACCTCAGGAAACTGTACTTGGGAGATGCCATCAGGTACACGGACTCGATTTCCGGGGCTTGGCGGCGGTTGAGCTGGTTCATCTCGAACTCGTACTCGAAGTCAGAGATCGCCCGCAGACCCTTGACGATCGCCATCGCCCCGCGCCACCGCGCGAAGTCCACCACAAGCGTGCTGAACGGCTCGACGCTGACGTTCGAGAGCTCGCGCGTGGCGCTCTGCACGAAGCGCACGCGCTCGCCGGTGGTGAACAGCGTGTCCTTCCTGGTCGGGAGGTCCACGACCGCCACGATCACCTGCCCGAACATCAGCGATGCCCTCGAGATGACGTCGATGTGGCCGTATGTCACCGGGTCATAAGAGCCGGGACAGACGGATGTGCGGTTATCGGGAGCCATGGATGCGGACCAGCGTGTCGCCGTAACCGCGCTCGGAGAGCAACGGCAGATCGAGCTCGAGCGGCGCTCTACGGTCGCTCTCGGCTACCACGCGGGCACCCGGGGCGAGCACAGGCACCAGCGCGGACGAGAGCTCCCCAGCAAGGATGCTCGCGTGGCGGTATGGAGGATCGAGGAACACGAGATCGTATTGATAGGAGCGCGTCCGTGCCTGCCCGAGAAAGGCAAACGCCGATTGGCGGCGCACCTGCGCACTCAGCGACAGGGTCTCCAGGTTGCGCTTGATGGTGTCGACTGCGGCAAAGGAGGAGTCCACGAGCGTAGCCTGCGCTGCGCCCCGGGAGAGAGCTTCGATCCCCAATGCGCCTGATCCGGCGAACAGATCTAGCACCCGTGCTTCCCGCACATCGGCAAGGATCGAGAAGAGCGCTTCCCGCACACGCTCAGGGGTCGGCCTGGTGACCCGCCCGCGCGGCGCCCGCAGCGGCGCGCCGCCGCGGGAGCCGGCGATCACCCGCATCCGGGCGCGCACAGGCCGCTCACGCCCGGATCGGTCCCCGCCAGCACGCCGCTCACGCCCGGATCGGCGCTTGCGCCTCGGTCCCGTACGTGCGCGCGAGCGCGTCCCCGAGCAGCACGTGCTCGGCCCGGCCAAGCTCCGGATCCGCTGATGTGATCTGCTCCGCGTGGGCTCGCGCTCGCGCCAGCAGCGCGTCGTCGCGCGGAAGCTGGGCGACGCCAAACTGGGCGAGGCCGTGCTGCTGGGTGCCGACGAGCTCGCCTTCGCCGCGCAGTCCGAGGTCGATCTCCGCGAGCTCGAAGCCGTCGGCGTGGCGCGCCAGCGCCTGCAGCCTCGATGAGTCCGCGCGTCCGAACAGCAGGCACACAGATGCGTGGCCACCGCGGCCGATCCGCCCCCGGAGCTGGTGGAGCTGAGAGATTCCGTAGCGCTCAGCGTCCTCGACGAGCATCAACGTCGCGTTGGGAACGTCGATCCCCACCTCGATCACCGATGTCGCGACGAGCACGTCGGCATCGCCCGATGCAAACGCGGCCATCGCGGCCTGCTTCTCTGCCGAGCGAAGCTGACCGTGTAGCAGTGCGAGGCGGAAGTCCCTCAGCTCGCCCGCCCCCAGTCGCTTGAACTCGGCGCTCGCAGCGCGGGCCTGGAGCAGGTCTGAATCCGCTACCAGCGGGCAAACGACGAACGCTTGACGGCCGGCTCGCAGCTCCTCGCGCATGCGGTCGTAGGCGCGGGCACGCTCGCGCTCGCTGGTGCACACGAAGGTCTGCACCGGTTGGCGCCCGTGCGGGAGCTCACGCAGGAACACGAAGTCCAGGTCGCCGTAGTTGCGCAGCGCGAGCGTCCGCGGGATCGGCGTGGCGGTCATGTGCAGCACGTGCGGGACCTCTTCGTGAGCGCCCTTGGCGTCCAACGCGGCCCGCTGGCGCACCCCAAAGCGGTGCTGCTCGTCGACTACGGCCACACCAAGACGGGCGAACCGCACAGCTTCCTCGATCAGCGCGTGCGTGCCGACTACCAGCAAGCACTCGCCCGTGGCGAGCTTTGACTGCAAGTCCGATCGGCGGCGGGCGGGCGTCGAGCCGGTCAGGAGCCCAATCGAGATCGCCTCGCCTGGCATCAGCTTCTGAACCGTGGCGAAGTGCTGCTCGGCTAGCGTCTCGGTGGGCGCCATCAGCGCCCCCTGCAGCCCGTGCTCGACGGCGCGCAGCAGCGCGTAAAGGGCGACCACAGTCTTGCCCGATCCGACTTCCCCCATCAGCAGCCGCTGCATCGGGCGCGGCTGCGCGAGATCGCGGTCGATCGCATCCAGGGCGCGCCGCTGGTCCTCGGTGAGCGAGAACGGCAGCATGCTCCCAAGCCAGCGGGCACTCAGCTCGCGCTCGCCGGCGAGGATCGGGGCGGCGCTCGCCCCCCGCCGTACCGCGCGCCGGCGCAGCAGCGCAAGCTGCGCCAGCAGCAGCTCCTCGAACGCCAGCCGCCGGATGCCAACCTCCTGGTCGCGTCCCGTCTCGGGGAAGTGCACCGCAGCCAGCGCAGCCGGGCGATCGGGCAGACCCTCGACCGTCCGCAGCGCCACCGGCAACGGCTCCACGAAATCCGCCAGCGCCGCTGCGTGCCGGCGCACGAGCGCCAGGATCTGGGTCGAAGACAAGCCTTCGCTGGCCGGATAGTGGCCTACCGCCCCCTGCCCGACCGCCCCCTGGCCTACCGCCCCCTGCGCGACCGCCCCCTGGCTCGCGGTTCCCTGCCCGGTTGCCCCTGACCCCGACGCCTCCCCCCTCGGCCCGTCTGCGCTTGGCGCGTGCGTCTGTACGCAGAACCTGTTCCCGGCTTCGAGCTTCCCATGCAAGATGAGCTGCGTGCCGGCGGGATACCTCGCCACCAACCACGGCTGGTTGAAGAAGGTCGCCCTGCACTGAGCGCTCTCGTCCGCGACTGTCGCTTCTACCAGCGGGCGCATGCCGCGGCGGCGTACCGAGCGCGAGGCGATGCTCCTGACGCTCACCACCACCGTCGCGCTGTCCCCCGGCGCGAGCTGTGCGAGCGCTCGCGCCTCCCGGCTCTCGCGCGGCAGGTGCTCGAGCAGGTCGCCGACCGTGCCCAGGCCGAGCGCCTGCGCGGCGTGCTGGGCCTTTACGCCCTGCACTTGCAGGGGGACGGCGAGCATCGAGGGCCGGGGATAGCGCACCGGAGCGGCTTCCAGCTCGCTAGGTCCCAATGGACGGGTACTCGAAAAGGCTGTTGGCGCCATCCGTCGCGCTGATGATGACGACCCCGCCGGCTGGGCAACCCCAACGCAGGCAACCCACCACTCAGGCGGCCGGGCCTCAGCCGGCCCGGCGAGCTCTCACTCGGCGCAGAGCAGCCACCACCAGCTCGACTGACCGCCGTGAGAGAGCTCGAGCTCGACCGTGTCGCCGGCGAGAGTGCGGACGGCCTCGTCCTCGAGCGGCGCCTGCGCGCCCCGCAGGCAGGTAATGAGCTCCGCCCTGGGAGCCAGCCGCTCGATCACGCCGCGCAGAGCGTGGCTCGGATCTCCCCACACCACCATCTGCTCCTCGACGAAGCCGAGCGCGTCCCCTTCGGAGAAGCGACCCTGCTTGTCCTCGCGCGCGGCGGGGGCCACGGCGCCGGTGCGCACCCGTCGGAGCGTCTGCATCATCGCCGCCTCGTTGACGGCGGCGCTAGCGCCCGGGTCGAGGCTGACGGCGGCCGCGAGACCTGCCTGCTGGGAGCGCGAGGCAAGCACGCAAACCGTCTTATCCGAGAGCTCGGCGGCCCGTTCGGCTGCCATCAAGACGTTGGGGCTGTTTGCGAGCACCACGACCTCCTCGGCCGCAATCTCGTGAATCGCCGCGAGCAGGTCGTATGTAGAGGGGTTGAGCGTGGGCCCGCCGTCCAGTACACGAACCCCAAGGCTCTCGAACAAGGAGAGCATCCCGTCTCCGGTGACGACGGCTACCGCGCCGCAACCCACCGATTTCACCGTGGCCGCAAGACGTCCGTCTCGCTCGCGCACCTGCTCGCGCATGTCGCCGACATCGAGGTGCGAGATGAATCCAGCGTCGGCGAACAGCTCCGTCGCAGCCTTCGGATCGTCGGTGTGCAGGTGGATCTTGAGCGTGGTCTGGTCCCCGACGACGAGCACCGAGTCCCCGATCTGCTCCAGCAGGGGGATGAATCGACGTCGCTGCAGCTCGGTGCCCGTAATCGCGAAATTGGTGCAATACCGGTATGTGGTGGAACGATGCTGCGGGTGCGTGACGCGGGCAGCCGCGTGGTGGTCTAGCGGCGGCGGCTCGCTCCCGCGCAGAGCCCCGACGATTCCGGCAAGCAGCAGCGTCACCCCATAGCCCCCAGCGTCCACGACGCCCGCCTCGCGCAGCACCGGCAGCAGGTCGGGCCCCCGCTTGACCGACTCCTGGCCTGCGTCGAGCGCGCGCTCCATCACCTCGGCGATCACTGCGTTCTGCAACTCGGGGCTCGCGTCGGCGCCGAGCCTTCCATCGTCCATGTGGGCGAGCTCGGAAGCCACGCGGTGGGCCATCTCCCGCACGACTGTCAAGATCGTCCCCTCCGCCGGTTCGCGCACCGATTCGTACGCCTGGTCGGCGGCCCGCGCCAGGGCAGCGCCGATCAGGACCGGATCGACCAGCTCTCCGGGCCGGCTCGCCAGCTCCTCAGCAGCTCCTCGGATCAGTTGCGACAGAATCACGCCTGAGTTTCCCCGGGCTCCCAGCAATGCCGCCCGGGCCACCGAGTTGACGATCTCCTCGCGGCCGATGTCGTCGATCGTCCGGCCCTCCGACGCCTCGGCGAGCCGATCGAGCTCCTGCAATACCGCGCCCAGCGTCAGCACCATGTTGTCGCCGGTGTCCCCATCGGCAACCGGGAACACGTTGAGGTCGTTGACCTCTTGCCGGCGCGCCTGCAGCGCTGCCAAGGCGGCCTGCACCAGAGCGCGAAAGCGGACGATGCTTGGGTCAGAAGCTCGCCGCGCGCTCCGATCGAGCTCCGGCAGCCCCACGGGCATGGTCATGTCGCTCCCCACCGCGACCACTCTACCCAGATCAAGGCGTTCTGATCCCGAGCCCGCCCGTTCGGAACCGGAGCCCGCTGAGCCCTTATACTTTCCCTCGATGGCCAAAGTCTGTCATGTTTGCGCCAAGGGTCCTGCATTCGGCAACAGCCGCAGTCACTCGATGGTCGCCACCAGACGGCGCTTTGACCCAAACCTGCAGCGCGTCCGGATCGACGACTCGGGAACGCCGCGCCGGGTCTATGTCTGCACCCGGTGCCTGAAGGCCGGTAAGGTCACCAAGGCTCGCTGACCCCGGCGCCAGCCCCCAAAGCCTCCAGGTCCGGGAGATTTCAGGAGCACTGGTTTCTGATGGGGGCCCTCCAGACCTACGGATTTCAGAGCGCTTGCGAACCCTTGGGTTCTGGGCCCGCAGGCCCAGAACCTGCAAGCAGCTTCTCCTTGACCGCCATTGAGGCCAGCGCCGCCAGCGCCGCGTAGCGGCCTGTGTCGCGCTTGGCTCCACCCTGCACCCGGTCGCGCGCCTGAGCCATCGTGTCGACGGTCAGCACGCCGAACCCACATGGCACCCCGGTGCTGAGCTGTACCTGCGCAATCCCGCGCGCGGCTTCGCCGCACACGTACGCGTAGTGGTCGGTCTCGCCACGAATCACGGCGCCGAGGCAGACCACCGCCACGTACCCGCCCGACTGCGCCGCGTACTTGGCGGCGAGCGGGAGCTCGAACGCGCCGGGAACCTCGAAGCGGTCGCAATCGGCGCTCGCGATCCCCGCCTCCAGCAAGGCCGCACGCGCGCCCGCTTCGAGGCGCTGCGCGAGCTCGCCGTAGAAGCTCGCCACGCACAGCGCCACGCGCCGCTCCCCGGGACTCATTCCTCACGCTCCCCGGGACTCATTCCTCACGCATGCCGGGGCTCACTCCTCACGCCGGCGGTCCTGCTCGTGCTCGCCGTGAATCATCTCCTCGTCGAGCGGCAGTCCCTGGTGGTGGAGCGTGTGCCCGAGCCTGTCACGCTTGACGCGCAGGTAGGCCTCGTTGTGCGGGTTGGAGACGTGCTGGATCGGGAGCTGGTCTGAGACCGACAGCCCGTAGCCCGCCAGTCCGGCGATCTTCTTGGGGTTGTTGGTCAGGATCCGGATGCTGGTGAGGCCGAGATCGACGAGGATCTGGGCGCCGATCCCGTAGTGGCGCAGGTCGACGGGCAGCCCCAGGCGCAGGTTGGCGTCGACCGTGTCCAGGCCCTCGTCCTCCTGGAGCTTGTAGGCCCGCAGCTTGTTCAGCAGACCGATGCCGCGGCCCTCCTGGCTGAGGTACAGGAGCACTCCGCAGCCTTCGCGCTCGATCATCGCCTGGGCGGACTCGAGCTGCTCGCCGCAATCGCAGCGCAGCGAGTGAAAGACATCGCCCGTGAGGCACTCGGAGTGCACCCGTACAAGCACGTCACGCGCGCCAGCTACCTCCCCCTTCACGAGCGCCACGTGGTGCTTGTTGTCCACCAGCGAGCGGTAGCCGACGGCGACGAAGTCCCCGAACGCCGTCGGCAGCCTCGTGTCGACTACGCGTTCGATCAGCTTCTCGGTCCGCCGGCGGTAGGCCACGAGGTCGGCGACCGTGATCATCTTCAGGGCGTGGCGCTCGCAGTAGCGCGCGAGGTCGGGCACGCGGGCCATCGTGCCGTCGTCGTTCATGATCTCGCAGATCGCCCCAGCCGGGATCAAGCCCGCGAGCCTCGCCAGGTCGACCGCCGCCTCGGTTTGGCCAACTCTTTCGAGCGCGCCCCCGGCTTTCGCCTTCAAGGGAAAGACATGCCCGGGCTGGACCAGCTCGCGGGGGCTCGTCTTCGGGTCGATCGCCACCTGGATCGTCCGCGCGCGGTCGGCGGCCGAGATTCCGGTGCTCACGCCCGAGCGCGCCTCGATCGAGACCGTAAACGCGGTCTCGAACGCGGACTCGTTCTTGGCGGCCATCAGATCGAGGCCAAGCTCGTCGCAGCGCTCCGCGGTCAGAGCCAGGCAGATCAGCCCTCCTCCCTCCTTGCGCATGAAGTTCACCGCCTCGGGCGTGACGAATTGCGCGGCGATCGTCAGATCGCCTTCGTTCTCCCGGTTCTCGTCGTCGCAGACGACCACCATCCGGCCCTGACGGATGTCCTCGATCGCCTCTTCGATCGTCGCGAAGGGCGCCTTGAGGGCGGTCATCTCGTGGCCCCGATCAGCTTCTCCACGTACTTCGCCAGCACGTCCACCTCCAGGTTGACCGCGGTTCCGGGCTGCGCTCCGCCGAGGTTGGTGCGTTGCAGGGTCTCCGGTATCAGAGAGACGGTAAACGATCGGCAGTCCAGCTCAACCACGGTCAGCGAGACACCCTGCACGGCGATCGATCCCTTCTCGACGATGTAACGACCCAGCCCGTCAGGGATCTCGATAGCCATCCGGCTGGCAAAACCGTCGCGGGTAACGGCGACCACGGTCCCCACCGCGTCCACGTGACCCTGGACCACGTGACCGCCGAGGCGGTCTACCGCGCGCAGCGGCAACTCGAGGTTGACATCGGTTCCCGCCCGCGCACGGTGCAGTGAGGTGCGAGCGAGGGTTTCGTTCATCACCTCGGCGCCGAACGAGGCCCGATCGGCGCCGGTAGCGGTCACGCAGACGCCGTCGACGGCGATCGAATCGCCATCGCTGAGCTCGCGCGCGAGCGCTGAGGAGATCCTCAGCCGGACGCCGTCAGCGCCAAGATCCGATGCCACGATCCGTCCGCTGCCCTGTATCAACCCAGTGAACACGGTTGGGGGAGCCTCACCACTCCATGCGACGTGCGGACACGAGCCTCACCACTCCATGCGACGTGCGGACACGAGCCTCACCACTCCTTCAAGCGCGCGGACACGAGCAGATCCTCGCCGACGTGCTCCACGTCGAGCGTGAGGGCGCGCACAGCGTCGGCAATCAGCTCCACCCCCTCGCCCTCCATCGGGTCCCGCGCAGTGCGCCCGCCGAGCACCAGCGGCGCCAGGAACAGCCTGATCTCGTCGATTTGCCCCGCGTCCAGGAACGCTCCGGCCAGGCGCGGGCCGCCTTCGAGCAAGATCGAGCCGACCCCGATAGCGCCGATCTGATCGAGCGCGCAGCGCACCCGGGCTGTCTCGTTCTCGCCGGGAGCGACGATCACCTCGGCCCCGTGGGTCTGGAGGGCGTCGGTCGCGGTTCGCGGCGCGGCGCGGGACACCACGACCGTCAGCGGAATCGACCGCGCGTCGCGGATTAGCCTGGTGTTCAGCGGCAGGCGAGCCGTGGAGTCGAAAACGATGCGGCGCGGCTGGCGCTCGGTGCCCGGCACGCGGGCGCTCAGCAGCGGATCGTCGGCCAGCGCGGTGCCAATTCCCACCGCCACCGCGTCGCACTCAGCCCGCCAGTGATGCGCCCGGTATCGGCTCTCCTCACCCGAGATCCACTTCGAATCGCCGCCGCTGGTCGCCACCTTGCCGTCGAGAGTCATCGCCGACTTGAACAGCACCCAGGGACGCCCGGTGCGGGCCCGCTTGCGAAAGGGCTGGTTCAGCCATCGCGCTCGCGCCGCGAGCTCCCCGTCGGCGATCACCACCTCGATTCCCTCGTCGCGCAGGATTCCAAGCCCGCGCCCGCTGGCATGCTCGCTGGGGTCATCGGAGGCGACCACCACGCGGCCGATGCGGGCGGCCGTGATCGCATCTGTGCAGGGAGGCGTCTTGCCTTGGTGGCAGCAGGGCTCCAGCGAGACGTACAAGGTCGCGCGCTCCAGATCGCGGTCTCCGGCCGCCCGGATCGCCTCGACCTCAGCGTGCGCAGCGCCCGGCGCGCGATGGAACCCCTCGCCGACGATCTCCCCATCGAACGAGATGACCGCCCCTACGAGCGGGTTCGGGCTGACCCTGCCGCGCCCCCGCTCGGCCAGCTCGATCGCCCGAGCGAGATGGCAGTGATCGGTGTCGGTCTTCAGCGGCATCGGGTCGATGCGGAGGATACGACGAGCAGAGCTCTCCATATCGGCCGAGCACGAACAGCGGCCGGCACACGCCATCGAACGGTCCACGTCAGCCTGGTTTGTCCAGGCTGCTAACGACCGTTCGACCGGGTGGCCGCCCCCCCACCGCCCGCGAAGCCCGCTCACCTGCACTTACCCCCGCTCAGCCGGTACACGCTCATCTCGGGACCGGGCAGGCGGTACTGGCGGGGGTAGTAGTCGATCGACCAGTCGAAGCCGAACGGCACCGCGTGGGCGCCGGGGCTGAACGGACTGATGTCGTAGACCAGGCGGGCACTGGCGCCGAGCGCCGTGTAGTAAGCGATTGCGCCTGGCGCGTCCTGGGGCTGGGCGAAGGCCCGACCGGCTTGAAGGGAGCCGAGGACCAGCCAGCAGTAGCCGGTAGAGACGTACTGGCGCAGCAGCGCTGGGAACAGCGCCCGCTCGTACTGATCGATCGCCACGTAGCGCTGCTGGCCTCCGGGCAGCGGCTGTCCGCTCGCATCCAAGTCGCTCAACGATGTCGCAAATGGCAACCATCGTTCGCCGGTGGCAGTCTGCGGCAGCGAGATGCCGATGTCGGCCGTCCAGTCGACTGGCACCACCGGCTCTATCACCACCTTGGCACCGGCGGGGATGTTCTGCACCATCCAGGCGCGCGTCAGGGCGCGCGTGTCCGGCCGCGAGAGCACCGCATCGTCGTGGAGCACCGCGACCACGCTCTGGGCCAGCAGCAGGACAGCCATCACCGTGCCCGCGAGCGCGGCCGGCACCCGGCGGGCGCTCGCAAGCCAGCGCGCCAGCTCAACCGCGCCATAGGCGCCAACGAGCGCGGCGATCGGGAAGATCGGCATCAGCCAGCGCCCAAAGAAGCGCTGCTGGACACCCATGAAGACGACGAACGCGATCGGCGCCGGCAGCATCACGAGCGCCAGCGCCGCCTTCTTGCGGGCCAGCAGCAGCACCGCGCCGCCGATTGCGGCGAACGCCGGACCCCAGCCGAGGCCCCAGGTGAACACCCACATGTAGTAGGTGATCCCGCTCCCCTGCGTGGTACCCAATTTGACGGGCTCCTGTCCGGCCGCGAGCGACGCCTGCGATGAGACTCCGGATGCGAACGCCGAGAAGTGCAGTAACGCGTACGGGTTTGCGAGCAGGAATGCGACCAGCGCCACGAGCAGCGCTAGCACCAAGCGACCGCTGGCCGGCCCGATGTCCTTGCACCTGGCGTCGCAGGCGAATGCCGCGAGCAGGCACACGAGCGTGATGCCGCCCGTGTACTTGGTGGCCGAAGCGAGCCCGATGCCGATCCCCGCGACCGCGTAGTCGCGCTTGCGTCCGTGGCGCATGACGCCTGCGATGCCGTAGAGCGACAGCGCGACGGGAGCGAGCGTCGGCACGTCGTTGAGTGCGAGGTGACTGTAGAAGATCGGCAGGAACGCGAGGCCGAAGATCGCCGCCGCGAGCAGGCCAACCGTCCTGCAGAAGAAGCGCGCGCCCGCCAGGTAGGTCAGCCACACCGCCGCGGTGCCGAGCGCGGCCGCGGTGATGCGGGCGAGGACGAACACGGCGCTCGGATCGGTGCTGTAGGTGCGTGTGACCGCGTCCGTGCTGCCGAACCAGAGCTCGAAGACGACGTGGAGCAGGTACGAGTACGCGGGCGGGTTCAGGAAGTAACGCGGGTCGAGGTCGTGGCCGAAGAAGGCGACCGCCCGGGGAACGAAGTGCGTGGCCTCGTCGATGTTGTAGCTGTAGGGCAGGCCCTGCTTGACCCCCCACAGGCGCAGGAGAAACGTGAGTAGGAGCAGTGCGGCGAGCGCGGGAGCGTGTAGCGTCCGAGCAGGGCGGCTCCAGGGCGCCTGCTTGCGGCGCGGGCGACGCTGCGGGGCCGGGGCGGCGGTGAGGGTGTGCGCATCCGCCGGGCGGGTGAGCGTAGCCGCGTCCATCATCGGAGAGGATTATCCACGCTACCGTGTGTCTCAGGGCCCTGTGCCGGCGCGCGGGCCGATGTCCGCGGAAACTGACAAACCTTCTTGGTCATGAAGCTCATCATCCAGATTCCGTGCTTCAACGAGGAGGAGCTGCTGCCGATCACTCTGAGCTGCCTTCCCCGGCAGGTGCCAGGCTTCGATCTCGTCGAGTGGCTGATCATCGACGACGGTTCCACCGACGCGACGATCGAGACCGCGCGAGCGCACGGCGTCGACCACGTCGTCAGGCTGACCAATCACAAGGGCCTTGCGGCTGCCTTTCAAGCCGGTCTGGACGCGGGTCTGAAGCTGGGCGCCGACGTGATCGTCAACACCGACGCAGACAACCAATACGAGGGTGCCGACGTGCCAAAGCTGCTGGCGCCGATCCTGGATGGTGAGGCCGACATGGTCGTCGGCGACCGCCAGGTGGGCATGGTCGAGCACTTCTCAGCCGCCAAGAAGCTCTTGCAGAGGCTTGGCTCATGGGTCGTGCGCCAGGCATCCTCGACCGAGGTGCCGGATGCGACCTCGGGCTTCCGCGCGTACAACCGCGAGGCGGCACTGCAAGTGCAGGCGGTATCGAAGTTCACTTACACCCTCGAGACGATCATCCAGGCCGGCAAGCTGCTGGTAGCGGTCGATCACGTCCCGATCCGGACCAATGTCACCACGCGCGAGTCCCGGCTGTTCCCGTCGATGCCCGCCTACGTGCGCCGCAACGCGCTCTCGATCTTCCGGATCTACTCACAATACGAGCCGCTGAGAGTCTTCTGGGGGGGGGCGCTGGTGATGGGACTCGCCGCGCTCGCCGTGTTCATCCGCTTCGTGGTGTACTTCGCCGAAGGCCACGGACGAGGCCACGTCCAATCGCTGATCGCCGGCGCGGTGCTGTTCATCGCCGCAATGCTGCTGGGCTCGCTGGGCGTGATCGGAGACCTTCTGGATGCGCAGCGGACCCTCTCGCAGCGCACCTTCGAGCGCGTGCGCCGGATCGAGCTGCAGCTCGGGGTGAAGCCATCGCATTACGAGCCCGGCCCCGGCACGGCGCAAGACGGCAGGGGGGAAGACGGCGCGGCACGAGATGGCACGGCGCAAGACGGGGTGCCGCGGTCTGGTGGCGCTCAGTCAGCGCCAGTGCGCAGGCCGGGCACCGAGACCGGTCGCGAGACGCTCGAAGTATGAGCACCGCCGGCGAGGCGGCTGAGACGCCTGAGGCGCGTGGGACACCTGAGGGGTGTGGGACGCCTGAGGGGCCGCAGGCGCGTGAGGCGGCCCCCGTAGGAAACACCTACGACAAGTACGGATCCACGAACCCGGTGGTGCGCCGCCTGATGGCCAGCTTCGAGGGGACGCTGCAGGAGCTCTTTGCTCGCGCCGCTCCCGATTCGGTGCTCGACGTGGGCTGCGGCGAAGGGGTCCTTACCCATGAGTGGGCGCGCCAGCTCGGCTCGAGGCCCGTGGTCGGGATCGACCCCGGCGCCGCGGAGCTCCAGCTGGAGTGGGCCAAGCGCCGCAGGGAGAATCTTCAGTTCCGGGGAATGGCGTCGCAGAGCCTGCCCTTCGCCGACCATGAATTCGATCTCGTCGCGGCGATCGAGGCGCTCGAGCACGTTCCCGACCCCGAGCGCACGCTCAGCGAGATGGCGCGCGTGGCGAGCGGTCATTTGCTCGTCTCGGTCCCGCGAGAGCCGCTCTGGCGCGCGCTCAACCTCGCCCGGGGCGCGTACCTGGTGAGCCTGGGCAACACCCCGGGTCACGTCAACCACTGGTCGAGATCCCAGTTCGTGCGCCTGCTGCGGCGCTTTGGATCTGTCGTCGAGGTCCGCTCCCCGTTTCCCTGGACGATGCTCCTGGTGCGCATCCCCGATGCCTGACGGGAGCCCCGCACCCAAGACCAGCTCATACGCACCGGGGACGCGCGTGTTGTCAGTCGGGATCGCCTCGACGGGGATCTTCACCTTCGCCTATCTGGCGACCGCGAGCCACGTTCTGAGCCGGCAGGCATACGGCCGCGTCTCGCTCTGCTGGGCAGTCATGTTCGTGATCCTGTCGGTGATCTACAGGCCAATCGAGCAGCTGATCTCCCGCACGATCGCCGTGCGCCGGGCGCGTGGCCTACACGGCCACCCACTCAGAGTGCCGGGGTTGATCCAGTTCGGTGTCGCGCTCGTGTTCCTCGGCGCCGCGCTGGCGCTTGCCCATCCGATCGAGCACGACCTGTTCGACGGCTCTAGCTCGCTCTTTTGGATCCTCGTGGTCGGAGTGCTCGCATACGCCGCGAGTTACTTCGCGCGCGGATGGCTCGCCGGCCATCAGCTCTTTGGCCTGTACGGGGGCCTCGTGTTCCTGGAGTCGACGTCGCGCTTCTTGTTCGCGCTCGCGGTGGCGGTCGGGATCGGCAGCGGCCAGGGAGCCGTCGGACTGGGGATGGCGGTCGCGCCGTTCGTATCGCTGTTCGTGATCCCGTTCGCGTTCACGCGCATCCGCGCCACGGTAACCACGACCAACGCCGCCGACACGACCAGCCCCACCGACTCCGACTCCGGCTGGCGAGCAGCGCAGCTTCCGGTCGCCGACGCGGCGAGCGAAGGACCGGCGCACGCGGCGGTGGAGGAGGCTTCCTCAGATCCGAGCTTGAAGCACGGCACCGGGTTCGCGGTAGCGGTGATGGGGGTCATGCTCGCCGAGCAGACGTTGCTGAATGGTGCCGTGCTGATCGCAAACGCGAGCTCCGGGCGGGTGCTGGCTGGATTCGTGTTCAACGTGCTGCTGATCGTCCGCGCGCCGCTGCAGCTCTTCCAGGCGATCCAGAACTCGATCCTCCCTCATCTCGCGGGCCTGGAGGCCCGCGAGAGCACTCAGGAATTCAGCCGCGCTGTGCGGGTGACGATCCTGTCAATCGTGGCGTTCGCCGGCGTCGTGACCATCGGGCTGCTCGCGATCGGGCCGTTCGCAATGACAGCGCTGCTCGGCAACAAGGGCTTTCACTACGACAGGGTGGGGCTCGCGGTGGTGGGGCTCGGGATGGGCCTGCACCTCGTCTCCGGGACGCTCAACCAGGCGGCGCTGGCGCGCGGCCGGGCCCGTCTGGCGGCGATCGCCTGGCTGTCTGCCGCAGCGCTGTTCGTCGTCCTCGTCGTGACGCCGGCGATCGGCGCGGAGGTGACTCGCGTCGAAGTCGCCTACTTCATCTCTACGCTCGTGCTGTGCGGGCTGCTCTGCGAGGTGTACCGGGCGAGCCGCCCGCTGAGCCAGCGGATCGCGGGAGACAAGCCAACGGGAACCGGCCGTGGGGCCCGGGCCGTGGGGCCGGCGGCGCAAGCAGCGGCCCGATGACGCGAGGCCTGACGAACTTGCAGGGCGTGGCCTACTGAGGGCGCGTCAAGAGCTTGCAGGCGGGTTCGCTCGCTTGGGTCTTGACGAGAGCCGGGCTCTTCAGGGAAGCGAGGCTCGAGTTGATCGCGGTCGCCGAGGAGCTGATCCCACGGACTAGGGATTGGGCGGCCGTCCTGAAGGCGGCAGGGCTGCTGGTCGGCAGCGAGCTGGCTTGCGAAGCCCCGGTCGACAGGCTGTCGTGGAGCTGACTGAAGGCGTTCGCGATCCCCGTCGCGACCACCATCCCGTTGGCTACCTTGGGCGTTCCCGCCGCCTTCAGTCCCTTGACCACGGTTGCAGCGTCAGCGGCAACCGCTGAAAAGAAGCCTTGGAACTCGCTTTTGCCCTGCGCGGCAGTCCGCGCCGCGGGGAGTTGCGCTTTGAACGAGGCGCTGCGGGCCTGGAAGTCCTGCTCAAACGGCGCGATCGCCGTGCAGAGCGACTTCACGTATGCGCCGGCGCTCACGCTCGCCGAACCGCTCGATCCGCACCCGGCGAGGCTCACGACGATGATGAAAACCGCGATCACCGCGAGCCCGGCCGGTCGCTTGCAGGCAAGCATGGCGGGCACGCCGCCGAGCCATCCGATGCGTGACGAATCCAGAAAGCGGTTCACAGAGCGCCGGCAGCGGCAGCGATCGCCGCGTACGCGGCTGCGGGATCATCGGACTTGAAGACGGCCGAGCCGGCGACGAACAGGTTCGCGCCCGCCTGCGCGCACGGGCGCGCGGTGTCCAGGTCGACGCCGCCGTCGACTTCGAGCGCCACGGCATCGGGCAGCATCGCGCGCATGCGCGTCAGCTTGTCCAGCGAGGCGGCGATGAACTTCTGGCCACCCCAGCCCGGGTTGACGCTCATGCAGAGCGCGAGGTCGAGGTTCTCGTTGGCGACCTCCGCGAGAACGTCGGGAGCGCTCGCGGGACAGAGCGAGGCGCCCGCGCCGCAGCCAGCCTCGCGGATCGCCGCGAGCACGTAGTGCAGGTGCGGCGTGGCTTCAGCGTGGATGGTGATGGCGTCGGCGCCGGCACTGGCGAACTCGCCGACCTGACGCTCGGGTGCCTCGATCATCAGATGCACGTCCAGCAGGCCGCCGGCGCCGTGGACCTGGTCGGCCAGCGCGCTTACGATCATGGGGCCGATCGTGATCGGCGGTACGAAATGCCCGTCCATCACGTCGACGTGGATCACCCGCGCGCCCGCGGCGAGCACCTCGTCGACCTGCGAGGCGAGCTGCGCGAAATCGGCCGAGAGAATCGAGGGCGCCACCCGGCGTCCGTGCAGCAGCTCGGGCAGCATCAGCGCCAGCACCCTATCGAGACCGAGCACGAACGCATTCACACCGCTTTCAGCATGCTGCCCTGGCAGTGGTTGCAGGCGGCGATCGCCGTGTTGGACATGCGCACGATCGTAGAGTGCTCGCCGCAGTTGGGGCACACCGATTGGAGCTCGAACCGGTGCAGGCAGTAGACGCAGCGGTAGCGGCCCGGCACCGCGGTGGGACGCAACCACGGCTCTCCGCACCCGGGGCACTCCGGCCCGAGCTTGACGGGAGCTTCAGGGTCACCCATTCGACGTAGAGTAGCTGCGCCGCAGCGCAGCTACAAAGAACCCGTCGGTCCCGTCGCGGTAGGGCAAGAGCTGAAGGTGGGGGCCACACCCCCACCGCGGGTGCTCGAGGCTCAGCTCCAGCGCGGCGAAGTCCCTGTGAGCCCGCAGAAAGCGCTCGATGACCTCCCCGCTTTCGGCTCGCGAGATCGTGCAGACCGAGTACACCAGCACGCCCCCCGCAGCGGTGGCCCGGGCCCCCGCAGCGAGGATCTCGGACTGCAACGCGCTCAGCTCGAGCACCGACGCGGGGCTCGGGCGCCAGCGCAGGTCGGGCCGGGACTGGAGCGTCCCCAGGCCGCTGCACGGAGGATCGACCAGGACGCGGTCAAAGGGAGCCCGCGCGCGAAAGTCCCTGGCGTCGCCGAGCTGCACCCGGACGCACGCCGCCCCCATCCTCGCGCAGGTGTCGATCAGCGCCTTCGCCCGCCCGCGATGGGCCTCGACGGCGACTACCTGCCCCTCGCCGCCCATCAATGCGGCGATATGCGTCGTCTTGGCGCCCGGCGCCGCGCAGAGGTCGAGCACGCGCTCTCCTGGCTGCGGGGCGAGCACACGGGCGACGAGCATCGAAGCCCGCGACTGCGCCATGATCGCCCCCGCCCGCCACAGCTCCGAGCCGCGGACATCGAACGGCGCGTCGAGGATCACCCCTTCTCCCAGCTCTGGCACCGGGTGCGCGGGAATCGGCAGGCGCGCCAGAACCTCGGCACGGGCGATTCTCAGCGTGTTGGCGCGCAGCGCGGACTCGGCGGGCTCGTTGACCGCGCGCAGCAGCGCAAGGGCTCGCTGCGCGCCCAGCTCGCTCCACCAGCGCTGCGCGAGCCAAACCGGGACCGAGTGCTTCACGGCGGCCTGCTCGGGGTCGCAGTCAGTCATCGCATCCAGGATCGCTTGCCCTTCGCGCGCGCCGCGGCGCAGGACGGCGTTGACCAGGCCGGCCCCTCCCCCTCCTGCTCGCTTGACCAGCTCGACGCACTCGTTGACCGCAGCGTGGTCGGCGACCCCGCTCAGGAAGAGGAGCTGGTAGAGGCCGAGGCGGAGTGCCGCGAGCACGGGTGGGTCGAACTGGTCAAGCGCCCGCGCGCAAAGCAGGGCGCCGACGTAGTCAAGCGTCGCCCGCCGCTGAACGGTCCCGTAGGCCAGGTTCATGGAGAATGCACGCTCCCGCGCATCCAGGCCAGCGGCCTGCGCCGTGAACGCGCGATCGGCGTAGGCGCCTGCCTCGAACACCCGCCGCAGCACGGCGAACGCGCACGCGCGGGCGGGCGAGACCGTAGCCGGCGCGGTCAACTCAGGTGACCGCGCACGTAATCCTCGCCGCTCATCTGCCGGCCCCCAGGGGGTTGCACGACGCTCAGCTGCAGCGATCCCCGCGCGCACCTCAGCACCGGCGCAGTGCTCGCTTGCAGCGAGACGCTCCCGGGAGTGTGGTCGTGGTCGTCGATCACCCGCGCCTGCGCGACCCCGAGCCACGTTCCGTCGCCCAGCCGAACGCGAGCGCCGACGTGCGGCGTGAGCGCCCGCACCACACGCTCGAGCTCGCCCGCGGGCCGCGCGGGGTCGAGCTCACGGTCTGCGGCCGAGATCTTCTCCGCATAGCTGGCCAGCGATTCGTCCTGCTCGGAGAACGGCGGCGAGCAGTCGAGCGCGCGTACGAGCAGCCGCGCCCCAATCGCCTGCAGGCGGGCGGCGAGCTGGCCGTAGGTGTCCGCTGCCTCGATCGCCTCGGTTCCCTGGAGGCAGACCGGGCCACTGTCGAGTCCCGCCGTAACGCGCATGATCGAGACTCCAGTACTGCTGTCGCCATGCATGATCGCGCGCTCGATCGGCGCCGCCCCACGCCAGCGGGGCAGCAACGAGGGGTGGACGTTCAGGATCGTGTGCTGCGCCAGCAGCGGCGGGCGCAGCAGCGCCCCGAACGCGCATACGCAGAGAGCATCGGGACGAGATTGCGAGATCCGCGCCCGTGCGGCCTCGTCGTTGACCGAGGCTGGCTGCTCGAGCTCGATGCCCAGCTCACGCGCCGCGAGCGCGACCGGAGGCGGCGAGCGCAAGCGTCCGCGGCCACGGCGGCTGTCGGGACGGCTTACCACGAGCGCCGGGCGGTGGGATGAGTGAGCCATTGCCCGCAAGACCGCCGCGGCGAACTCCGAGGTGCCCAGGAAGACCGTCCGCACTAATCGATCAGGCTGCCTCTTGGGCCTCGCGCAAGGCGCGCATCGCCTGCTTGCGCTGCTCGCGGGTGGCCCGGTCGAGGATCAGCACGCCGTCCAGGTGATCGATCTCGTGCTGGATCACCCGAGCCTCCAGGCCCGACGCCTCGATCATCAGCGACTCGCCGTGCTCGTTGCATGCCCGGACGCGAACGTAGATCGGGCGCTCCACGTCGACGAGCACAGCGGGCAGGCTGAGGCACCCTTCCTCCACGATCTCCTCCTCCTTGCCCGCCCATTCGATCACGGGGTTCACGAGCGCCGCCACCGGCGCCTGGCGCTGGACACGATAGACAAGCAGGCGATGCACAGCGCCCACCTGCGTCGCCGCGAGCCCCACCCCGACCGCGTCGCTCATCAGCTCGCCCATGCGCGCCACCTCGGAGCGCAGCACCTCGTCGAAGCGCTCCACGGACAGCGCGCGGGTGCGCAGTACGGGATCCCCAAATTTCCTCACCCGAGCGAGGGCCGACGCCCGCCGCGAGGCTGTCTCGGTGTCGAGCTCGTCCTCGGCGTCCTCGTCCTGTCGCTCTACCTCCTCATCCGATCCAGTGGCGTTTGGAAAGGCCCCGGGCGCCACCACAGCAGGCGTACTGGCGGGCTCGCGCTCGATGCTCTGCTGATCGCCGGACACCTTCCAAATTCTATTGACCGCGGAGCTCGACAAGGAGGCGTTCGGCCTCCTCAGCGCGCCGGAGGACAGAGGACAGGATACGGGAGGATTTATTGAGGATCCACGTCGATGCTCACCCTGACACCGCGGATCGCACGCGAGCGCGCCAGCGAATCGACGGCGGCGCCCACGGCGCCGATCGCGCCGGCTCGGTCGGTCGCCTTGACGACGAGCTGACTGCGCGCCCTCCCGCGCAGCGCGAACAGCGGCGCCGGCCCCAGCACAGCGGCGCCGGGTAGGACGATCAAGGCCCCCAGCGCGCTCGCCAGCGCGTGGGCATCGGCCGCCTGCACAGCGGCGCACACGATCCGAATCAGCGATCCGAACGGCGGGTATCGAAGCGCTCTGCGCCGCTCCAGCTCGCCCGCCAGGAAGCCTTCGGAGTCGTGGCGCGCTGCGAATAGGATCGCCCGCGCACGCGGGGCCAGCGTCTGCACGAGCACCCGCCCACAGCCGCCAAGGCTGCCGGCCTGTGCCTTGCCCCTTCCGGCTCGCCCGGCGAGCTGAGTCACGAGCGCGAACGTCCGCTCTTCGGAGCGGAAGTCGGGAAAGCGAAGCGTCTGGTCTGCGTCGAGGACGACGCCGAGCGCTACATCGGAGAAGTCGTGCCCCTTGGCGACCATCTGCGTTCCGACGAGCAGCCCCGCCGTCGCGGCGCCGAATCGCTCCAGCGTACGGGCGCGCTGGCTCAGTGAAGCCGAGTCCGCGTCCAGGCGAAAGACCGGAAAGCGATCGTCTCCCAGCGCCTCGCGGAGGTCGTGCTCCAGGCGCTCGGTGCCTGCGCCGTGCCGGGCGAGCGCAACCGAGCCGCAATCCCCGCAGCGGCTCGGGACCGGCTCCCGGTGCCCGCAGTGATGGCACGCGATGAAGCCCCCGGCGTGATGCAGGACGAGCGCGACCTCGCAGTTGGGGCACATCCACACCCGGCCGCAAGTGCGACAGGAGAGGAAGTTCGACCATCCGCGCCGGTTGAGCAGCACGATCGCCTTGCCTCCGGCTCGCCGCAACTCGGCGAGCGCAGCCCGCGTCTGAGGGTGGAGTGGATGGTGGCGCCCGCGCATGTCGAGAATCTCCACGGGCGGCAGTGCGCGCCCGTCGATCCGGCTCGGTAGGCGCAGCTCGGTCAGGGAAAGCTTGCTTTCCGGGCGCGGGGTGGCGCTGCCGGCGAGCAGGACCGCGTGATGCTCGCGTGCGCGGCGCTCGGCAACACCGCGAGCGTCGTAGCGTGGGTCACCTTCGTGCTTGTAGGAGGCCTCATGCTCCTCGTCGACGACGATCAAGCCGATCTCGCGCAACGGCGCGAACACTGCGGAGCGAGGCCCGACGCAAACGCGCGCCTCGCCGTTTTGCAGGCGCAGCCACTCGTCGTGGCGCTCGCCGGCGCTGAGCCCTGAATGCTGCACGGCGACCACATCGCCCAATCGCGCCTGGAAGCGCTCGAGCGCTTGGGGGGTGAGGGCAATCTCCGGAACCAGCACGATCGCGGAGCGCCCGGCCGCGAGAGCCGCGGCGACCGCGCGCAGGTAGACCTCGGTCTTTCCGGACCCCGTGACTCCGTGCAGGAGGAAGTGACCGCCGTCGCCGGGGCAGCGATCACGATCCATGGCCTCCAGTACGGAGTGCAGCACGCGCCGCTGATCGAAACTGAGCGCGGGGGGCGTGACGCTCACTGCCGAAACCCGATGGGCCGTGGGCCGGCGCTGGCGCGCCCGGCGCTGCAGCGTGACCAGCCCGCGTGCCTCTAGCCGGCGCAGGGAGGCGGTCCCGAGCTCGGCCGCCACGCGCCCGCCTTCGCGCGCCACCGGTTCCAGGATCGCGCGCTGGGCGCCGGTCAACGTAGCGCCGCCGTCCAGCGCCTCCCGGCCCGCACCGGTCAGCTCCGCGATCAGCACTCGCTTGGGCCCCACGCCTTGTGCGGCGCCAGGTGAAAGCACCAACGCCAGAGCACGCCCGGGCGTCGAGCAGTACTCCTGCGCCATCCATGCCGCCAAGCTCACGAGGTCCGCAGCGATGCGGGCGGGCAGCACCGCATCGGGCTCGGCCAGACGCTCGGGCGCCAGCTCCGAGCACTGCGCGAGCCCGACCACCACTCCGAGCATGTGGCGCCGGCCGAATGGCACGCGCAGCAACGATCCGACGCCGACGCCCTCCATGCCGGGACTCAGCCGGTAGTCGAACGGCCCCCGGATAGCGCGCGCCGTGCTCAGCGGCTGCACGCGGGCGATAGCCGCTGTCAGAGCCATGCGAGCGTCATCCGAGCGGGAGGTCCCCGGCATCAGCCACGGGGATCATCACGGGATCTGGAGGAACAGCTCCGCGGTGCTATCGGCCTGCCCGGCGGTCGAGTACAAGCCGATCGCGCTGATCCGCTCCAGGTCCGCGCGCATCGCCTGGTAGCGCGCGCCGTGCAGCAGTCCTGTCTGCTCACCTACAGACAGAAGCTGGCTGAAGTCCCCGAACAGCAGTGAGCTCACCTGCTGCGGGGCGTCTTTGAGCGTCGTTTCATAGGATGAGTCGCTACCCAGCGGGCGAACGTGGTTGACCACTGCGGCGATTCCGTGAAGGCTCGTGGAGACCACGACGAGATTGTCGAACACCGCGTAGTCGAGCTGGAGTCCAGGGGTGAGCGAGAGCTGATGGGCGGTGATCCCGGCGACGGCTACGTCGTTGAACTCGGGGGCCTGGCCCGGACCCGAAGCCGGCGCAGGGAACGCTCGGGCTAGCGGCACCTCGAGCCCCGCGAGCTGCGCCTTGACACGATCCTCGTCAGCCGTGCGGGCGACGAGGACGAGCGCCGGAGATCGCCCGTTTGCGGTGATCGCGACCGCCGTCTCGCGACCGAAGATCGACAGGATCTTCTGCAGATCGACGCCGTTGGCGCCCAGCGTCGTGCCAAGCCTCCGCAGCAGCGGCGCGAAGTTTTGAGCCACACCACCCGCGGCGGCCGCGGCGAGCACGCGCGGTACCGCCCGCTCCAGCCCGTTGACGTCGAGCAACAATGCCGAACCGGCGGGGATCGCGCTCTGGAGCGTGGGCTGGAATCCGCCGCTGGACCCGCTCGAGCCAGACAGGCTGGAGTCGAGCGCGCTGTGCAAACGCACCCGCGCGCCACCGGTGACCGCCGACACCGACACGGTGCTCCCCAGGAGCGCCGGCTGCTCGAGCAGCACCCCGAGTGCTCCTGCTACCCCTTGCCGGCTAGCCAGCAGGCGGCGCACGCCGGCGGCCGACGCGTATGCGTCGAGCACCCGGTCGGCGGGCTCCCCGGCGGCGGCTCGCTGGTAGGACGGGTTTGACTGGAGCGACGGGCCCCTGCCGGCGCCGGCGTCGATCGCTGCCCGCACGCTGGCGTCCTGACCGATCGCGAGGTAGTGGCTCACGAACGCGACCTCGGTCCCGCTGCGGTAGCGCAGCAGCGTCGCGCCACCGTAGCGGTATGCAGGGCGCGCTCCCGCCTTGATGAGGAACGAGAGAGCACGAGCGTGATCGGCGACATCGAGCACGATCAGCGAGCCGGTGGCGCCGCCGGTGCTCAGCAGCGCCAGCGCCGCCTCCTTGCCGAGCCAAGGTCGCACCTCGCGCGCGAAGTCGATCGTGCTCGGTCCGCCATCGAGAGCGTTCAGCCTGCTCACGAAAGCGGCCCGCAGCAGCGGATAACCGGGAAAGCGGGCCGTAAGCGCGAGCGCTCGATCGACCGCCGGGCGGCTTGTGTCGGTCGACACATGCACGTAGGCCAGCGCATCGCTGGGCAGGATCGAGGCGGCGCCGGTCGCGGGCGCGGGCTGCGCCGAGCCGGTAACCAGTAGGAGCAGGATCAGGATCAGGATCAGGATCGCGACCGCAAGCGCCGCCAACGTGCGCTTGGCCAGACGGTAGAGGCGCAGACGCTCCTCGAACCGGAGCTCGGCAAGTGTCGCTCCCAGCCCGGGTGTGGGCGGGCGGGCTCTCAATCCGGGCGTGGGCGGGGGTGCGCCGGAGCCGGTCTTGGCCGCGGGCGGCCTCAGGGCCTTGCGCACTGAACCGCTCCGGGCGCGCAGGCGCACGATGCGCGACTTCAGCGGGGACACAAGCGGCAATAAATCATGCGGCGCCGTCACGCGCGCCGCCGGCGCGGCGCTCGCCTCGCTCCACGAAGTCGATGATGAGTGGAACTCCCTCTAGGCGATAGCGCTCGCGCAGGCGGTTCTCCAGGTAATACGCGTAGTCGCGGGTCAGGCGGGCGCGCGAGTTGACTTGCACCGAGAAGCGCGGCGGCCGCTCACCGGTCTGGGTCATCAGCAGCAGCTTGAGGCGATGGCCGGTCCCGCGTCCGCCGCGGGCGACACCGGTCGGCGGCTGGCGCCTCGCCACGAGCTCGGACAGGAACGCATTCAGCGCCGAGGTGCGAATCCGGCCGGCGCGACGATCCGAAAGCGAGATCGCCTCGACCAGCAGCCGCTCGACATGGCGCCCGGTCTTTGCGCTCGCGCTCAGCACACGTGGGCGCAGACGCAGCCTACGGCGCACGTGGGCCCGCTCGTGGTCGAGATCGACGTCAATCGCGAGATCCCACTTGTTGAGCACGAGCGCCGTCGCGCAGCCACTTTGCATCGCCAGCTCTGCGACGCGCAGATCCTGCGTCGTAATCCCTTCGGTGGCGTCACAGACCACGAGCGCCACGCCCGCGCGCTCTGCCGCCGCCCTGGATCGCAGCGCGGTGTAGTACTCGACGGATTCGCCGACCTTTGCCTGACGGCGCAGGCCCGCGGTGTCGATCAGGACCATGTCGCGGCCCTCGAAGGACATCGGCAGGTCGATCGCATCACGGGTCGTGCCCGCCCTCGCGGAGACGATCACCCGCTCGACGCCGAGGAACCGGTTGACCAGCGACGATTTACCGACGTTTGGGCGGCCGATCACCGCCAGGCGGATGGCGTCCGGCGCGGTAGTATTCCGGTCGGCCTGCGGCGCCAGTGCGACGAGCCGGTCAAGCAGGTCGCCAGTTCCGAGGCCCTGCGCGGCCGACACCGCGCTCGGCTCACCTAAGCCGAGTGCATGGAACTCGGCCGCCAGCGCAACGTCGGCCACCGTGTCGATCTTGTTCGCGGCGACCAGCACTGGAAGCGCGCCGCGCCGGAGCAGGTCAGCCAGCTCGTGATCGCCCGGGCGCAGACCGGCCCTGGCATCGACCACCAGCACCGCTGCGTCGGCGTCCTTTAGAGCCGCGCGAGCCTGATCCTGGATCTGGACAGCGAGCTCGTCTCGATCGCCGAGGTCGACGCCGCCCGTATCGACGAGCGACAGCGCTCGCCCGTTCCAGTCGGTCTGTATCTCCTTGCGGTCGCGCGTGACACCCGGGCGCTCGTGGACGACCGCGTCGCGCGATCCAGTCAGCCGGTTGACCAGCGAGGACTTGCCCACATTCGGATAACCGACGATTGCGACCTTCAAAGCGGGACTGAGGCTAGTGCCTTCGCTGGCGGGCCTGCGAGCCGAGACCATGAGTGACGTAGCGCCACGCGGGCGTTACGTCCATTCAGCGCGCGCCGTGCACCAGGCCGACCACGCGCGTCACCACCTCGGCCAAGGTGAGCTCGGTGCTGTCGAGGACGACGGCACCGGGAGCGGGCGTCAGGGGCGAGTGCTCGCGGGTACGATCGCGCTCATCGCGGATCCTCTGCTCGCTCAGCACGGCGGCGGGATCCACCGCGAGCTCGTCCGCTCTCCTGCGGGCGCGCTCGCTCGCTGACGCCTCTAAGAACACCTTTACCTCGGCACCGGGGGCGACGACGGTGCCGATGTCGCGCCCCTCCGCCACCCAGTCCCCAGCACCCAGCAAGCGCCGCTGCTGCTCGACCATCGCCGCCCGGACCGCCGGGTCGGCCGCCGCGCGCGATGCTGCCTCGGAGACGGCCGGCGCCCTGATCGCGGAGGTGACCTCGCGCCCGTCCAGCGCGACCCGGTCCCCCAGCTCGATCGTGATCGAGGCTGCTACGCGAGCCGCTGGAAGCCCGCGCTGCGCCGCTGCCAGAGCCACGCACCGATACATCGCCCCAGAGTCCAGATACGTGAAGCCGAGCGCACGGGCGACCGCGCGCGCGACTGTCGACTTGCCCGACCCGGCGGGTCCGTCGATGGCCACGACGGTCACGTGTTACCGCGCCTGCGCAAGAGCGACGTGCTGGACAGCCACGCCACGTCGGCGGCAAACCCCGGATAGGACACCGCGCCGGCTTCCATACCCACCACCTCAACCCCCTGCTGGGAAGCGAGACCGGCCACCGCTCCGAGTAGCGCAAGGCGATGATCGCCATGGGTCTGCAGGCGCCCCCCACGCAGCCCGCCCGTACCTTGCACGACGAATCCATCGTGCTCGGAAGTTGCCTCGATCTCGGCCCCCAATCCGCGCAGCCCCTGCACCACCGTGGCGATCCGATCGGACTCCTTGACGCGGAGCTCGCCCGCTCCGCGGACCACCGTCTCCCCCTGCGCAAAGCACCCCAGGAGCGCCACCAGGGGCAGCTCGTCGATCGCGAGCGGCACCTCGGCCGGTTGCACGGTCGTAGCCTGCATCGGCCCGCTGCGGACCTCCAGGTCAGCGACCGGCTCGCGCGCGCGCAGCGAGCCACGACCCTCCACGTCACCAACCACGGTGCCACCCATCCGCTGCAGGATGCTCAGGAAGCCCGCCCGCGTCCAGTTCACGCCGACCCCTTCGAGCAGCACGCGCGACCCGGGGACGAGAACAGCGGCTGCGATCAAGAACGCAGCCGATGACAGGTCCCCCGGTACGTCGAGGCTCCGGAGCTCCAGCTCCTTCCCAGCGCGAATGGTCGTGCGGTAACCGCCCCCGGAGCGCTCGGCGCGCTCGATCCTCGCCCCGGCGCCCAGCAGCAGCCGTTCGGTGTGGTCCCGGGAGGCGACCGGCTCGAGCACCGTGGTCTGTTCGGTGCTCAACCCCGCCAAGAGGACGCAGGACTTGACTTGGGCGCTCGGGACCGGAAGCTCGTACTCGATCCCGGAAAGGGGTGCCCCATGCACGGTAAACGGGGCAAAGCGGTCCTCGTGCGCGTCGATCCGGGCGCCCATTAGCCGCAGGGGCTCGGCGATCCTGTCGACGGGCCTGCGGCGAATGGACTGATCGCCGTCGAGTGTCACGCTGCAGCCCTGCTGAAAGGCCAGCCACCCGGGGAGCAGGCGCATCAGGGTCCCGGCGTTGCCGACATCGATTGCCGCCTTCGGCACCCGCGCGTTTCGCATTCCGCACCCCCGGATCAGCACCTCGCCGCCGGCCCGCAGGCCGGCGGCGCCTGCCTCACCGACTCGCGCTTCGCGGCGCTCGGGCTCACCGGCCCCAACCTCACCCGTCCCCACCTCGACGCGGGCGCCGAGCTCTGCGACCGCGGCGAGAGTGCAGTCCGTGTCAGCCGCGCGGAGGTAGTTGCGGATCCTGACCGGCCCGCTGGACATCGCAGCGACGAGCGCCGCGCGGTGCGAGATCGACTTGTCCGGAGGCGCACTCAGCCTCCCGCGCAGGGGGCCCGACGGCTCGAAACGTATGTTCACGCAGCGGTGCGCAGCGCCTTGCCTGCGACGTCCGCCGCGGCCTGCACCCGATCCATGTAATCCGCAAACTCACTTGTGGGCAGGGCCTGTGCACCGTCGCAGATGGCCTCCTCAGGCTGCGGATGCACCTCGACGATGATCCCGTCCGCACCCGCCGCCGCCGCCGCCAGCGACAGCGGCAGGACGAGGTCACGCCGTCCAGCGGCGTGGCTCGGGTCGACGATCACAGGCAGGTGGCTGAGCTCCTTGAGCACGGGGATGGCCATCAGGTCAAGCGTGAATCGATAGGCCGTCTCGAACGTGCGGATGCCACGCTCGCACAGCATCACCGCGCCGTTGCCCTCCTTGAGGATGTACTCGGCGGCCATCAAGAGCTCTTCGAGCGTCGAGGAGAGCCCGCGCTTGAGCAGCGCCGGACGCCCCGAGCGCCCAACCTCGGTCAGCAGCGAGTAGTTCTGCATGCTGCGCGCCCCGATCTGGATCACATCGGCGACCTCCAGTACCGCGTCTAGGTCGCGCAGGTCCATCAGCTCGGTGACGATCGGCAGGCCGGTCTGCGCCTTGGCCTCGGCCAGCATCCGCAGGCCCTCCTGGCCGAGTCCCTGGAATGCATAGGGCGAGGTGCGCGGCTTGTACGCACCGCCACGGAACAGCGTCGCACCCGCGTCGCGCACGATGCGCGCGATCTCGAGCGTCTGCTCGCGAGACTCCACGGTGCAGGGCCCAGCAATCATCGCGAAGCTCCCGCCGCCGATCTTCCTGCCGGCGATGTCGATCACGCTGCGCCCGCCATGCCTGAACTGCGAGGACGCGAGCTTGTAGGGCTTCAGGATCGGCACGACGCGGTCGACCCCCGCAGCGCCCTCGAGCTCCAGGCGCGCGACGTGCTCACGGTCGCCGATCGCGCCGATCACCGTCACTTCGTCACCTGCACTGATGTGGGTGCGCGCACCGACGCTCTGCACGCGGTCGATCACGGCCTGAATTTCTTTCCCGGTGGCCCCCGGTTTCATCACGATCATCATCGGTTGGTCCTTTCTGCACTTGGAGACTTTAGCTGTAGGGGCGTCCGGCCCACGGTGGCGGGACCCTGCTGGGTCCCAGTCGGTTCCGGCGCTCAACCACTCATCGGACCCCGTCGAGGGGCGAGCGCCGGCTGAGGGAGCCGGCGGTGGCCGAGCGCCTAGCTAAATCGCCAGGCGTAGAAACGCACGTAGGAGCAGCCCGGCTGTGCGGCGGTGACACTACCGACGTGGATAGGGCTGCGGTCACTCATGCGCGTGCCTGATTTTGTAGCAGAGCGCGAGCGCAAGTCCAAGTGTGGCGTGCTCCCCGCGCGAGCTAACGCGCCCTCGCTCTCGCCCTCGTCGGACCCCGTCGCGCCCCTCAGAGCAGCTCCCCCAAAGCTGCCACGAAGCGCGCATTCTCGCGCGCGGTACCCACTGTCACCCGCAGCGCGCCCTCGCGCCCCAGCGACGCTCCGGCGCGGACGAGCACGCCCCGCGTGGCCAGGCCCCTGACCACTTCGCCCTCATCGATCGCATCCGGCAGCCGAACCCAGACGAAGTTTGCGTCGGACTGGGCCAGCCACAACCCGAGCCCGTCGATGCCCTCCTCCAGCTCCAGGCGCGCCGCGAGCGTTTGCGTGACGCGCCGCTCGACCTCGTCCTGATGGCGCAGCGCCTCGATCGCCGCCGCTTGCGCCGCGACGTTCAAGTAAAACGGCTGGCGAACCTGGTCTACCGCCACACGGAAGTCCTCCGACGCGCAGAGCGCATAGCCCACGCGCAGCGCCGCGAGCCCGTAGACCTTCGAGAAGGTCCGCAGCAGCACCAGATTCGGGTACCTGCGCAACAGGCGCACCGATGCGTAAGGGTCGCCCAGTCCCAGCGCGAACTCGCAGTAGGCCTCGTCGAGGATCACGCACACATGGGCGGGAGCGCGCGCGAGGAAGGCCTCGATGACCTCCAGCGACAGCGCGGTCGAAGTCGGGTTGTTGGGGTTGCACAGCAGGACCAGACGCGTCGCGACAGTTATCTCCTCACCGATCGCTTCCAGGTCGTGGCGCTCGTCGCCATCGAGCGCCACCTCGATCGCGCGGGCGCCCGACGCCGCCGCCAGGTGCCTGTAAACAGAGAACGCCGGCCACGCGTAGAGGACCTCGGCACCGGGCTCCAGCAGCGCCTCGCCTGCCGCGAGCAGGATGTCGCACGAGCCGTTGCCCAGTGCGATCCGTTCGGGGGCTACCCCGTAGCGGTCAGAGAGGGCCCCGCGTAGCGCCGCGTAGGAGGGATCCGGGTAGCGGTTGGTGCCGCTCAGCACGCGCTCTGCGGCCGCCACGACGACCGGCAATGGCGCAAAGCACGACTCGTTGGAAGCGAGCATCGCCACGTCCGCCCCAAGGTCATAGCCGGAGGCCACCGGGTAGACGGGGATGCGGCGGATCCGCTGCGCAAACTCGATTGCCATCGGCCCTATTGTGCCGAGTCCAGATCGGCCCGGAGCGCGCGCGCCGCGCCGAGGTACACGTGGCGGGGCCGATGCTCCTCGGAGGCGTAGTAATGGACCATGACGCGGATCACGCGTCCCAGCGACCCGGGCACCGGAACCTCCCGCGCACAGAGCAACGGGACGTCCTCGAGCCCCAGACGGCGGGCTGCGACGGCCGGGAACTCCGCATCGAGGTCGTCGGTGAGGGTGAAGATGCAGCTCACCATCGCCTCGGCTGAAAGCGCATTGCGCTCCATCAGCTCGCGCATCAGCTCGTCGGTGGCGCCCAGGATCGAGTCGGCGTCGTTGGCCGTGACGCCGGTGGCGCCGCGGAGCGCGAAGAGCCGCATCGTGACCGATTCTGCCAGAGGCTGGCCAGGAGCGCCAACGCCCATCAGTGCCAGCCACGAGCGCCGCCGTCGATCAGGGGACGACCACGAGGCAGCGTTTGCGCGCGGTAGCTTCGTGTGCGGCGCTAATCTACCTCGTCCACGGTCGCACACCCAAAGTGGCGGGTCGACCGCATTCACGCTCATGATGCCAGCGCTCCCGGCCCGCGGTGCGCAACGAGCGGTGCTTTCTTACGAAAGCCTTACTGCGCGAGCTTGCTCTGGAGCGTGCTCGACGCTTTCCCGGCGCTACCCTTCGACGGGTCGATGCCGTGCTGGGAGAGCACGATTCCGGTCTCCGGCATAAAAGTCAACACTAAGAACACAGTCAGCACGAGCGCTGCCCGGCGTAGCCTGACGCTACTCGCGAGTGCCGCCAGCGGCAGCAGCCAGACGACGTACCAGGGAACGAGCCAGGCGAGGCTCGCGATCAGTGCAAGCGTCGACCAGCCGGCGCCTGTCAGCCAGTCGACCCGACGGCGAATGAGGTGGGCGACGGTGAGCACGACCGCGACGTTGGCCACCCGCAGCAGTGTGGGGGCACCGCCGCCGAGTCCGATCGCGAGGCCGACCAGGTTGGGGATGCTGAAGTTGGTCAGAAGCCTGCTCTGGTCAAACAGATTGGGAATCGAGAGCCCGAACAGCGCGAGGTCGAGCGCGACCAGCGGGACGGCCGCCAGCGCGGCGCCCGCCAGGATGCGCATTCGGCGCTGGGAGGGCCGTGCCGCCAGCAATAGGAATGGGAGCAGCAAGACCGCTGTGAACTTGACAGCCACCGCGAGCGCCACCATCGCCCCCGCGGAGCGGTCCCGGCGCGCGAGCAGCAGCGCGATAGCCGCGATCGAGGGCACGAGCATGAAGAAGTCGTTGTGGAAGCCGCCGAGCGCGTAGATCAGGAAGATCGGATTGCCCGCCACGAACAGGACGGCGAACCGCGGGTCGCGTCCCATCAGGCGCGCGCACTTCCAGACCAAGGCCACGAAGCCGAGGCTCGCGAGCACTGTCGCCACCTTGAGCGCCCAGTAGGCGACCGGCAGCGAGACGAACGCCAGCGGATACGTGGCGGCGGTGAAAAGCGGCCCGTACGGACTGCGCAGGTTGTGCCACGTGGTGAATCGGTACACGGGGTCGTGGAGCTCCCGCGCGACCACCTGGGCGTATGGGTTCAGATGGTGCAGGGCGCCAAGGCGCGCATAGCCGAGGTAGTTGAACAGGTCGGTGAGCTGCAACGTCGGGCTCATCAAGAGGATCACGTGCAGTACCACTACGCAGATCGCGATCGTCCGCATCGAGAGGACGCGGACCGCTGCCAGCGCAACCCCGTAAGCGACGGTCATCGCTACCAGGATCATGCTGAACCCCAGATTCAGGGTATTGGGGTCGCGGATCAGCGTTCCAAGCACGCCGTGCAGCGGACCGGACTCCCAGTGCGGGAACGAGAGGTTGCTGGTCGGCACCAGTACCGATGGGCCGGCGCTCGCAAACGCGACGACTCCAAACGCCCCCGTGATCAGTGCCCCGAGCGCCAAGCGCCCGGCGAGGGGATTCGTTGCAACGCGCGCCAGCGGCGGTCGCAGGCGAACGCCAAACGGCGCGACCCGCGCGAGCGCAACCGCCGGCTCGGCCAGTCCCGCCCCGGCACCGGCGCCACGTCCGGCAATGGACGCGGTGGGCCGGGCGTGTCCGGCAAGTCCGGCGTGCCTGATGACCCTAGCGAGCGCGACAGGCACGCCCTGGATGCGCTTCTGTCGCATGGATTCGAATACTGCCGCGCCGGGCGTTGAGGGCGCCCACCTCGAAGGTTGGAATCTGGTTAAGCGGCTGCCACTAGGAGGCTCGGGTCGCGTCGCCACTCAACGCCGCAACCTCCGCCGCGGTCAATCGGCGATGTGAGCCAAGGGGTAGGGCGCCGAGCCCGAGCGATCCGAACTTGATCCGCACCAGCACCTTGGCCGGATGCCCCACCTGCTCGCACATCCGCCTGACCTGGCGCTTTCGCCCTTCGTGGATCGTCAGCTCGATCGCATCGGATGCCACGCGCTCTACGCGCGCCGGTGCGCTGCGCCCATCCTCGAGCTCGACCCCCGTCCGGAGCGCCCGCAGTGCGGCCTCGCGCACCGGTGGCCTGGCAACTACGGCTCGATAAGTCTTTGGCACCTCGAAGCTCGGGTGCGTCAAGTGATGGGCGAGATTTCCGTCGTTGGTGAGCAGGATCAGGCCCGTGGTGTCGATGTCCAGACGCCCCACCGGATAGAGACGGGTCTGCGAGGGCACGAGCGAGACAACCGTCGGGCGTCCCTGGGGATCCCGTGCTGTCGACACGACTCCGGCGGGCTTGTTGACCGCATAGACGAGATGGGGGTGCCGATGACCTACGGGCTCGCCGTCGACCCTCACGACATCGGCGTCCTCTTCGCCGACGTCACGGGCCGGGTCGGTTATGAGCACGCCGTCGACGCGCACCCTCCCCGCGCGGACGATCTCCTCCGCGCCACGGCGAGAGGCGATCCCGGCCGATGCCAGGAACTTGGCGAGGCGCACGCTCTGGCACCATAGCCGGCGTGGATCTGGACTTGGTCACAAGGACGTTGGAGGGGCTCGGAGAGCCCGCATACCGCACGGGCCAGGTTTGGCAATGGGCGGCGCAGGGCGCCGCCTGTTATGAGTCGATGACGAACCTACCGCTGGGACTGCGCCGCGCGCTCGGAGCCGCGGTCCCGTTCTCGACGCTCACAGTCGAGCATGAGGCCAACGCCCGCGACGGCACGGTGAAGGCGCTCTTTTGCACCCACGACGGGCTCCCGGTGGAGGCGGTGCTGATGCTCTACCGGGATGGCCGGCGATCGCTCTGCCTCTCCTCGCAGTCCGGCTGTCCGCTGACGTGCACGTTCTGCGCCACCGGGCAGATGCGCTTTGCTCGTAACCTGAGCGCCTGGGAGATCCTCGATCAGGTGCTTCACTTCCGCCGGAGCACGCGCTCGCAGGACGAGGGGGATCCGGTCAACCACGCGGTCTTCATGGGAATGGGCGAGCCGATGATGAACCTCGACAGCGTGCTCGGCGCCTGCGAGCGTCTGCCCGGCACCGGGATCACACACCGGCGCACCGCGATCTCGACGGTCGGCTGGATCCCCGGGATCGAGCGCCTGACCGAGCACCCCCTGCCGTTGCGCCTGGCGCTCTCGCTGCACGCCGCAGACGAGGCCCTGCGCTCCGAGCTGATGCCCGTCAACGACCGCTATCCACTCGCCGACGTGCTCGCCGCCTGCGAGTCCTTCCACCGGCGCACGTGCGGCAAGAGAGGCATGGTATTCGTCGAGTACGTGATGCTCGCCGGCGTCAACGACAGCCATCCGCAGGCGGTCCAGCTCGCCGAGATCCTCGACCCGCGCGTGTTCAAGGTCAACCTGATCCCCTACAACCCAACAGGCTCGGTCTACGCGGCCTCGAGCCCAAAGGCGATCGGCGCCTTCAAGGACGAGCTTCAGCGCCGCGGCCTGAGCGCAACGGTGCGCCTGACCCGGGGACGCGACATCGATGCCGCTTGCGGCCAGCTCGCGGGGCGTTCATAGCCCGAACTTCTTCCAGGCGGCGTACGCGGGGCGCATGTATTGGGTGGCGGTCTCGTTGGACGACGGTGGCTTCCTTCCGGGCCCGTACTGATCGCACAGACCGCTGAAGACGGCTCCTGAGTTGTCAAAGAACAGGAAGTTGGTGAACATCTGCACACCCGCGCCAACTCCGACTCCGACTCCGACTCCGCCAAAGGGCTTGCGCAATCCACCTGAAGACACGCTGCGCAGCGCTTGCGCGGCCCCTCCCACCGAGTACTTCTGTAACTGCTTGCGATACGCCTCCGGATCCCTCGGTGGACGGGCGGAGTAGTCGGTGTTCAGGTCCCCGAGGTGCTTATGGCCCGGGATCAATGACTCCAGCCGAGCGCCACCTTCGGTGAGGAAGAGCAACGGATCAGGATCGCCCTCGGTGCCCCAGCCGAACCACTTGCCGTCCAGGATGCCGCGGACCTGCTGGGTCTTCGGTCCGTAGAACAATGGCGCAAGCCGCTTCAGTACCGGATCGGGAAGGGATCCGAGGCCGGAAAGCGTCTGTCCGATCAGCGCGACATCGGCGTAGTTGTGGTGCGACCACCCGAAATCCCGATCCACGATGGGCTGCCGCCCGTCCCCGGTCAGCTCGTCGATCACATCTGCGGTAAACACCCTCGGGTCAGCCGAGCCGGTGAGGCCGTCGGAGTCCGCGGTCGCAGGCCCGAGCAGCTTCATCCCGCCGCCGTAGGCGTTGTTGAGATGGGTCTTGACAGATTGCGCGGTCCTCATCATCAGCGCCGTGCTGTGAGATGGAGTTGCTGAAAGGGCCTTGTTGACGATGGGGGGCCGCGAGCCGGCGGGAAAGGACGAGTTGGGCTCGTTGACGAGCTCCAGGGCATCGATCCAAGTATCAGGTGTTGGGCGAAACGGGCTGCGCGGGTGGTAGCGCACGATCAGATCGTGTATCCAGCGGGAGTACATGAAGTCGGTGGGCAGGAACGCCATGCGGCCGCCGGGCGGTGTCGCCGCGGGCATCATCAGCACGCTGTCAGGCGGCAGCACGGCATTGGGTCCAACAAGCACGATCTCCGTGACGCTGCTCGGGTCAGTCCCGTTGAGCCACTTCGGATACCCGAGCGTAGTCAGGATCACCTTGCGCCCAGCGGTCTTCGCGGTTTGGATATTCCGATCCAAATCGCGCAGTTGCGCCAGGACCTGGTTGTAGTTCTGAGCGCTCGAGGGAACCGGGGATTGGTACGGAGCGCTGGATGACTCGCCGAACGGCGCCGGGGGGTTGGGCCAGAAGAAGCTCCAGACAACGAACAGGCGCACCCACGGCGTCTCGCTGTCCTCCAGGAACGACAAATTGCTGTACCCGCCGGGATGACTTGGGTCGCTCGCGGTCCTGGGACCGTAAAGGTCGGCTATCTCAGAGTCGAAGCCCTTGATGGCCAGGCCGAGGTTTCCAAGCGATACGCACTTCCTGAGCAATTCCGCTCCTCCTCACGTGCCAAGTATCCATACGGCGAGCGCGTCGCCCAGCATAGGGGCAGGCAGCAAGTCCGTCGCCGATTTCCCGTGCGTTGGCAGGGGCGGGGCGAGCGAAGTGAGCGGGATGAGCGCAGTGGCCGGGCTGAGCGGGGTGAGCGCAGTGGCCGGGCTGAGCGGGGTGAGGGGAGCGCAGACCAGCTCCAGGCCGGCGAGCACCGTTCGGGCCAGCACCGTGCCCGCCGCCGGGGCGCCGGCGAGCGCGAAGCTGCGCGCAGGCCGCTGCGGCGGGTCGGGGGCCTCAGGGCCCGACGCCGTACCGATTCTCCAGGGCAGCGCCCCAGCCTGCACCCGCGCCGCGTACGCGAGATAGGAGCGCTCGGCCGCCTTCCGGTAGCGTTGCATTGCCGCGATTTCTGTCTTGCCAGCCGCTAGGGGGGCAAGCGGCCCAAGTGCCTCGCGAATGAACGCCTGGCGCTGTGCGCCCGTGAGCGAAGCAAACGGTCCCGGTGACGGCGCGCGGTCGATCGCGTCGAGCAATTCCGAGCTGCCGGCAGGCCAAATTGGCTCATGCGCCGCGGCCCCCTGCGCGATCGCCTGCGGGAGCTGCTGCGAAACGACTTCAGCCCGCGCCCGGCTGCCCGGGCCGCCCGCCGCGAGGACGATCGCGGACGCGAGCGCCCCCAGCACCTTCAACTGCTGCGCGGTGATGGCGGCCGGTGCGTCAGCGTGCAGGGCATCGGCTGTCCGCGCTTGCACGGAGCTCGCAGCCCGGAAATGTACAAGGCTACCCAGCGCAAGCAGACCCACAGCCGCGCCTGTTCGCGACAAGAACTGCCTACGACTCCATGCGTGGCACCACGCATCATACGCGTCCTCACTCGGGCTGCAAAGATGGTATTCCTCGAGCGAGAAGCGGTGGACCTCGGAGATGTCAATCGCGACCGTCACACTCAAATCATAAGACTTCCTGACGAGCGACTCGGCGTGGCTGGCAAGGACGCAGGCCGCGTGGCGTGCGCGCGCGGCGCAGGACACAGCCGGGCGCGTCGAGACACCGTCAGGGTGACGCACGGGCCTCGCCGGCGCGCAGCAAGCGCTCGCGCAACTCCCCCTCCAGCTCGACGGGGGGATCGAAGCTCGAGCTGTCAGGCAGATCGTCGATGCAGCGCAGGCCGAACAGGCGCAGGAACAGCTCGCTGGTGCGGTACAGAACAGCACCAAACTGCGAGCGGCCCGCCTCCTCGATGATCCCCCGCTCGAGCAGGGTGGCGGCGGCAGATTCGGCGCCGACGCCGCGGATGCGCCCGATCTCAGGGCGCGAGACAGGCTGCAGATAGGCGACGATGGCGAGCGTCTCCGCCTGGGCGGGCGTCAGCGGCGGCGTTCGCGGGCGAGCCAGCAGCCGTCTAGCCGCGGGCTCGGCATCGGGGTGCGTGGACAGAGTGAAGCCTGCGCCCAGCTCGCGGAGCACCAGTCCGCGGCGCTCAGACTCGTAGTGCTCTCGCAGTCGCTCCAGGGCGCTCACGACATCGTGCAGCTCGGCCTCCGTGGCCTGGGCGAGCGCCGCTGCGGCGACAGGCTCGGCAGAGAGGAAGAGCAGCGCCTCGATCGTGGCCTCGAGCTCCCGGGTCATGCCGAGAGCTGCGCCGCGCCTGCGGGCGCGGGCGCTGGTGCATCGATCGTGATCTCGCCGAAGGGCTCCCCCTGGGTCCAGGTGAGCTCGCCCTGCTTGTATAGCTCCAGCACCGCGAACAGCGTGACCGCGATCGTTACCCGGTCCGCACGCAGCACCGCCTGCTCGAACTTGAAGCTCCCTGCGCGCAAGAGCAGGCGCAGGTGCGCCAGGCGCTCGGCGACGCTCACCCTCGGCACCGCAATGTGACGCACGTCGACCGGCTCGGGTATTCTCAGCAGGCCGGCGAGCGCGCCGGCCAGCTTCGATGGGGAGTACACCGCGTGCGCGTGCTGCATGGGGGCCCGCTGCAGCGATCGGGGCAGGGGCGCGGACCGGAAGCGGTAGCCCTTCTGCGCCTCGAGTCGCCCGAGCAGGTCGCCTGCCACGGCGCGGTAGCGGTGGGCATCGAGCAGGCGAGCCAGCAGCTCGTCGGCGGCCTCGCCCGGGTCGAGCTCGATCGCCTTCTGCTCCTCGCCGGGCAGCATCAAGCGAGACTTCAGCTCCAGCAACGAGGCGATCAGCACGAGGAACTCGGTCGCCGCCTCGAGCTCGACCTCGACGCCTTCGCCTCCACCACGGCGCTCGAGGTGATCGATGTAGGCGATCACGATCTCGGCCAGGTCGACCTCGAGCAGATCGACCTCTTCGCGCAGGATCAGCGTCAACAGCAGGTCGAAGGGCCCCGCGAAGACGTCGAGGTCGAGCTCGAGGTCCATCACGCGCACGGTGTCAGGCTACCGGGCGTGCCGGACCGGCTCAGCGCCGCGGGCCTCAGCGCCCGGCACCCAAACCGGACCGACGCCCATCGCCCGGCGCACGTCGAGCAGGGTGGCTGCGGCGAGCGTGCGCGCCTTACGGGTACCAGCGGCAAGGATCTGCTCGAGCACCTGCTCGTCGGCGCGGAGCCCCTCAAAACGCTCTCGCGCCGGGGCCAGGTAGGCGACGACGGCTTCTGCCACGGCCGTCTTGAAGACACCGTAGCCGGCGCCATCGAATTCTCTCTCTACATCCTCCGGCATGGCACCTCGCACCGCGGCCATGATCTCGATCAGGTTCGAGATCCCCGCCTTCTCCGGCGAGCGCACGACATCGGTGCCCGAGTCGGTGACGGCGGCGCGGAGCTTCTTGATCACCGCGGCGGGCTCGTCGAGCACGTACACGGTTCCCTGGGGACTGCCTGCGGTCGTGGACATCTTGCGCTCGGGGAGCTGCAGATCCATGATCCTCGCACCGACCTGGGGGAATCGTCCCTCGGGCACCACCAGCATGTCCCCGAAGCGGGCGTTGAAGCGCTGCGCGATATCACGCATCAGCTCGACGTGCTGGCGCTGGTCATCGCCCACCGGGACCTCCTGAGCGCGGTAGGCGAGCACGTCGGCGGCCATCAGCACCGGATAGAAGAAGAGCCCAGCGGACACTAGGTCGCGCTGTGCGCCGGACTTCTCCTTGAACTGGGTCATCCGGTTCAGATCGCCGAACGCGGTCACGCTGGAGAGCAGCCAGCACAGCTCGGCGTGCTCGGGCACGTCGCTCTGGCGAAAGAAAATGCACCGATCGGGATCGAGGCCCGCCGCGAGCAGCGTCGCCGCGGTGTCGTAGACCGACGCGCGCAGCGACGCGGGCTCGTAGGTGACGGTCGTCGCGTGGAGGTCGACGATGCAGTAGATCCCCTCGCCGCGGTCCTGTCCCTCCACATACTGCTTGATCGCCCCGATGTAGTTGCCGAGGTGCTTGCGCCCGGTCGGCTGGATGCCGGAGAAGATCCGCACGGCGCTCTGCGCAGCCTATTTCACGAGCGCGCGGCCGGTCCCGGCGCCCGCCCGTCCAGGCAGCGGTCCGGCGCGGGTGCCCCGGCGCGGGTCCCGGCCACGCGGACCGGGCCGTGGCGCACGACCCCTGCGATCGCGCGCCAGCAGCCACGCGGCCAGGACCCCGCCGAGCGCGCCGCAAGCGTGGGCCTGCCAGGAGACATTGGCGTGGGGCTCGAGGCTCGAGAGCAGGACACCACCCCAAAGCACCAGCACCCCCACTCCGGTGAGCGCCTCCAGCAGGCTGCGGTCGAAGATCCCGCGCGTCACCAGGTAGGCGGCGTACCCGAACACGACCCCGCTCGCGCCGACGGTGACCGAGTGCGCCGGTGCGATCAGCCACGTGCCCAGTCCTCCGACCAAGATCACAATCACCGTCACGAGCGCCACCCTGACGGCCCCCCTGAACGCGATGATCAGCCCCAAGAAGGCGAATGGCACTGTGTTGCCGAGCAGATGCGCGAAGCTGACGTGCAGGAACGGGGAGGTGAGGATGCCCCACAGGCGATCGACGTCGCGCGGGTAGATCCCGTCGTTGCCGAGCCGGTTGTGATCGAGCGAGTTGATCACCTCGATGATCCACATCAGCGCGATGATCGCGGCGAGCAGCTTGAAGCCCTCGGTTCGGGTGCCAACCCTGCGCTCGGAAGCCTCGGCGGTGGCGATCGTGCGGACCCTGCGCATCCTCAGAGCATGGCAGACGCGCCGATCGCCCACCGCCGTCGCGGGGGGCCTGCTCAGCGCTGCTCCACGAGCGCCTGCGCCGCGATCGCCAGTGCGACCTCCGCGCGCTGGGCGAGCGATGCGGTGAAGATGAACTCATCGGGCGTGTGGGCGGCGCCGCCACGCGGCCCGAGGCCATCGACGGTGAGCGCGATCGTTGGGGCGAGGTAGCTCGCATCGCTCGCGCCGCCGCGAGCGGCGGCGGCGATTTCCCTTCCGAGACGCGCCCCGGCACGCGCCAGCATCCCCACGGTCGCCGCCTCGCTGTCCATGCCCGGCCAGCGCCGCAGCATGCTCGCTGCCAGCGTCGCGCCGCCGACCTGCCCGGGTACCGCTGCGAGCACCGGCTCGAAGGACCCCAGCCGGTCCGCGCGCATGTCGAACAGAAGCTCGCCGGCCGCCGGCACGATGTTGAACACCTCGCCCGAGCTGAGCACCGTCGGCACCACGCTGAGGCGTTCGGGGCCGTGCGGATCGTTGTGCTTGGAGACCTCGATCGCCGTCTGGGCGAGCGCCAGCAGCGCGTTGCGTCCCTGGCCGGGCGCGCTGCCGGAGTGGGCCGCGCGCCCGCTGGCGCTCACGCGCAGCGTTCCCGCGGCCTTGCGGCGCACCACCACCGCCTCCTCACCGGACGCCAAGCGCTCACCCGCCTCGAAGCACAGGCACGCGTCGTAGCCGGCGAAGCGCCGTACGTGCGCGAGGTCCGCCGTGCGCCACTCCTCGTCGGTGACCAGCAGCACCGCGAGCTCGGCGAAGTCCTCGGGGCGCGCCGCCAGCGCGCGGGCCACGCCCAGCGCCAGCACGACGCCTCCCTTCATGTCCGCCGTGCCCGAGCCGTACAGGCGCTCGCCGTCGCGGCGCAGCGGCGCGTGGGAGTCGTGGTGGATGACCGTGTCGAGGTGTCCGAGCAGCAGCAGCCGGCCGGCACCGGAGCCCGGGACCCGCGCCAGCAGGTCGGGCGCGCCACCTGGCGTCGAGCAGGGCAAGCGCTCGGTGCGCGCCTGCGCGGGCAGCAATGCGGCACACACCGCGACCGCCTCCTCGGCGCCTTCCAGATCGCCCGAGGGCGAGGAGACCCCAACCAGCGCCTCCAGCTCGGATTGCGCGCGGGCGGCGATCTCCGCCCCGCCGGCCACGATCAGGAGGTCCGTCGCCTCTTCTCGGGAGTCATCGGGCACCGGTGCACCATACTTGTGGCATGGCCGACGCACCGCTCACCGGAGGGTGTAACTGCGGCGCCGTGCGCTTTGCCGTTATGGAGCCGCTGGCGGGGGCGAGGTACTGTCACTGCACCCGCTGCCAGCGTCGGACGGGAACGGCGGCTTCGGCGAGCGCGCCGGTAACGCCGGGCTCGTTTCGCATCCTCAGCGGAGAGGAGCGCCTGCGCGCCTGGAAGCCGGCGGACGGCGCCGAAAAGTGGTTCTGCGGCGACTGCGGATCGGCGCTCTTCACACGCAGCCCCAGCGACCCTGAGCAGGTGGCGATCCGCATGGGAGCTTTCGACACCGACCCCGGCGTGCGCCCCACCGTGCGCCAGTTCACGGCCTACGCGGCGCCGTGGGAGCCAATTCCCGAGGACGGCCTGCCGCGCTTTGCGGAGCGGGCGGAGGGGTAGGAAGGTACCGGGCTTCCCCCGGCAGAGCTTCCGGCTAATCGGAAGTTTTTGCTGTGGGGGCGCTGATTCGCCTGGGTCGGCCGGGGTTTTGGCCGTTTTCGGGGCGGGTGGTTCTGTCTACTTGCTGGGGTTGATGCCGATCAGTTCGAGCGCTTTGGCTTGG